>OBZA01000197.1_pt1 | contig 25043 bp, 24 predicted proteins | sample 1476871 | NCBI WGS metagenome assembly OBZA01 (sample SAMEA2580227, study PRJEB22360) | human gut metagenome | biome: human gut; feature: human-associated habitat; material: faeces | place: Denmark | collected 2008/2010
TTTTCTTTTCACGAGCAGCAAAGATTCCTGTAATTTGATCCCATGCGAATTTACGGATGAGGTAATACAAGAGAAAAACTGAGCCGAGTGTGATAATGATATTACCAAGTGTCGTACTATTAATCAGTAATGACATTTCATTTCTCCCTTTCTTAATTATTCTTCGTTGACTTTATCACCAATATAGTTTGAACTTAGGATAATAAAGACATAGGCTTGGATAAAGCCGATAAAGGCTGAAAAGGCAACCCAGACAAGGTTCAAAGCAAAGGATACAGGTGCTGCAAAAGCAGACCAGGTCACCAATTGAAGAATCAAGCCAGTAAGTACCTCACCAGAATAAATGTTACCAAACAAACGCAAGGCCAATGAAGCAAGGTTGGTTAATTGTTCCAAAATGTTCATTGGGAGCATAGCTGGGTATGGTGAAAGGTAGCCCTTTAGATAGCCTTTAAACCCTTTTTTACGGATCCCCTCAATATGACTAATGAGGGTAATAATCAAAGAAAGAGTGATAGTAACACCGAAGTTCGATGTTGGAGAAGTCCAAAAATTGTAATGCTCACTTTTTACAGACACAAGCAAACCTAAGTTGTTTGCTGTAAAAACAAAGGTGAAAATTACAAACAAGAGCAAACTATAATTCTTCGTGAATTTCCCAAGATTTTGAGAAATGGTACTGTTCACAAACTCATAGATGAACTCAAGCACATTTTGTTTTCCCTTTGGTTTAATGGTCATCTTACGACTTGACCAAAAAACCACTCCAAAAACGATAATTACTGTCAAGAGAGACATGGCAAGGACAGTCAAGTCAAAATCAATCCCAAATACTGAGACGGTTGGATTACTTGTAGTTTCCAATGCTCATCCCTCCTTCATATTTTAATTTGTCTATTTGACAATGTAGCTAAGGGCAAACAGTACGAAGAAAGTACCTTCGATAAAGGCAACACCAGTAAACATCAATGTTTGAAGTTTGCTAAACATCTCAGGTTGGCGAGCTGCAGCTTTAGCGATATTGGCAACGAGGATACCCTCACCAACAGATACACCCATAACGGCCAAACCGAGGGCTAAGATAGTTAGATTCATAGTAGAATTCTCCTTTTTAATTATTTTTACCCTGCTATTTTAGTCCTATTTTCCACGAAAGTCAATGAATTGACGGTTTTTTAGACGTTTTCACTGACTTTGCCTAACGTTTTCATTTTACTTACACAAGCGTTTACTTTTAATGAAAAACTTTCTGCTTATTTCATAAAAACAAGCCTAACCTTGTGAGATTAGACTTGTTTGGGAGATTTATGAAAAAAGAAAGATACACTGTCTGACTTAAAACCAGAACATGTGAGCGCTACCGAACGACGTTCAGTAATACTTATTAGGATGGTCATAGTATAGCTTGGGTTGCTTAAAGAAAACTGAAGGGGGGGGGGGATAGTTTAACTAATAAGTCTGACGAGCATATTTATCAAACTCATTGGCATGCACCACTCTGAACTCGTTGGTCTGTTCAAATTCCAATTCAGTCTTCCCAAAAGCTTAGAAGAATGATGCAATGATGTACTTCCCAGAGTGGTTTGACCTTACAAAATTTGTCATGTAGTAACCTGCTTTCTAAAAATTTTAAATTTACTATGAGACAATCATCTCAATTCATTTTGATATCACAATTTTAGTTGACTATTTCTAATATAATTGTCATCAATAAAATCTAATATCCTTTGAATACTACAAATTAATGACTCATTAATTTGTCCTGATTGACCAGATTTCCTTTTAATAATGTTAAGTGAAGAATAGATATAGTCTAACTTATATAATTCCTTTGATAGACCTAAAGTTTTTATATATTTCTCTGATAAACTTCTTTCTACTGCTGTTATGGTATTGTTTGGTACAATTCCACCTCTATTATTTCTATAAAATAATTTTTTATAGTCTTCCCCTAAAGGATCCAAATCAGAAGGGAGGGATTTTTTATTTTTTGTAGTATTACATATTGGGCAAGATAAAGCCAAGTTGCTATATTCATCTATCAAATCTTTATTATCATTTTGACTTTTTATATGTTCAATATGAAAACTAGCTCCACCATACCTTTTACAATTCCATCCACAATATATGCACATTCCGCTAAAATCCTCTACTAGATACCCTTTTAACAAATCTCTTTGACTTTTGACAGAATATTTTTCACTAACGTTTTCTCTTCTGATCGGTGGAGATTCAAAACCTCTATAATCTCGTTTGAATAGTTGTCTAATATAATTCACTACATCTCTCCTGCCTCATCAATAATTTGATAAGCTTTCGCAATTAAATCATCTAATTGATCAGCAATATCATCATTTAAAAGTCGAGGTTGTTTAATAGAAAATTGATGCTCTATTTTAACTTCGTTAATTGCTACTTCCGTAGAAAAAGTATCAGATTTCTTTAAACCTTGATTTACTCTCACCAGTGTATTGATATTTTCTAGCCCTAACTTAACTTGCTTATCAATATATTCTAACATACTATCTATTTCATCTTCCTTGGTGAATACCTCTCCATTTAGAGAATATCCATCTTTAGAAAACTTCTTCTCTATTGATGGATCAATTTGGACATCATCACTATGTGAAGTATATATACAAACAGGAAAAAATGGATTTTGCTTTTTAATGGTTTCCCACAATTCAATAGCATCACCATAAATATTACTATTTGCTAAATCATAGTCCAAAATAACTCCATATTTTTCTTTTGAATACAGATTTTCCAAGAAATCTTCCTTTGATTTTTCATTTATTATTCCCAAAAATTCAACGCTATAGCCCTTTTTAGAAAATTTTTGCTCTAATTCCCCTAATGTATACATAGTATCTTCATCATCGTCAATATAATAAATTATTTTTTTATCAGACATTTTATTCCACTCCACCTTTTAAAGTCATTTTAATTTTAAAGCCTCTTTCCCCAGGTTTAGATAATAACTCTTTATCTCCTTTTAAATTAGATACAACTGAGGATAAAATTGACATTCCCATTCCAGTCCCACCTTTATTATAAGATTTATATGGTTCGAAAATAAAATTTGGGTTTTCAATTTTCTTATTCAAACCATTACCATTATCTTCATAGGTAATCTTAATTAGTGTATCCTCCATAACTTCTAAAGAAATATTGATAATTCTATGGTTGATTTTATTCGGTGATTTAAAACTTTTATAAGAATTAGTTATTAAATTTAGGAAAATACTATCTAACTGCGTTTCACTTGCATAAACATAAATATTCTTTATTGTCTCAGGTAAAGCTTCTAAAGAGGATTTACCATTAATCAAATAGTCATACGAATAAAAATTATCTCTTATTGAACTATCCCACCAAGAATAAACTTTAAAAAGATAAGAAGATAGATTAATTTTTTCTTTCTTATCCCTTGTTGGATTATTGACACTACTTTCTATAAATCCTAATATATTGGTTATTTTGCGTTCAACCGCTTCAGAAAAGTCATATAAATTATACCTTTTCTTAATCTCATGAAAATCCGATTTAAAAAGTATTGAATAATGGTCTCCTATATCTTTTAAATTTTGAGGAATCGTTTTAAAGAACATCTTATCATTCTTAATTTGATGTGCAAAAGTTGACATAACTATTCCTTGAGTTGCCATAGTTCGTAACGTATCACCCTCACTAACAAGTGAACTATTCTCTTCCTCAGTAGTATCCTGTAGTGAATACATCTCAAATAACGATTGGGGATTAGAGACCAGTGCCTCATACTCCGGATCTTTATAAAGTCCTTGTAAATTTCCCTGGTGTTTATTAACAAGACTGTCTAACTTTTTCTTTGTCTTCTTTCCTCTTTCACTAAAAAGTGGAATATCAGCTTTCTCTTTCAAAAATTCATTATATAAAATAATAATTTCTGAACGCACAGAAGAAAAATCTTTTACAATTTTGAGAATAACACTCTCAAGATATTCAAACTCTGCACTATTTTTTAAACCTTCACGATTAGCTTGATCTTCAAACCCTCCATTTTTTTCCTTGGTGATGTTTACATAACCACTCAACTGGTTTGCTTGCATTATGTAGCTACTACGGCCAACACCAGCTGGATTTTTAGTTCTCTCTTTTTCAATTCCAACCCAGTCAAACCCGATAGTATCAACCTCACCATAAGGTCTAATCCTAAAACCATCTCTATATAATAAGATTCCGGGTTCAATATCAACAGTATTTGTTCCCATTGCTGGTCTCTTTAAAAAAGGATACTTATTAGAACCCGTTTTCTTTGTAAAATAGAGAACTCCATCAAAATCACCTATCGGATTATTAGGCATTTTATCAGGGATATACTCTGAAATTTTAAACTCTCTCTCAAAATGGTATCTACTTCTTTTTTTACCACTCTTTTCTTGAATATAATCTTTTAGTTTATCGAATTTCGCATTTACAAAATCCGGCGGTAATTGACTAATATCGATTTCATCAAAATACCCCTCTAAGATTAACATATCACTGTCGTGTGAAAAAGCAAACGAAATTTCTGCATCTGTTGAAACATCAGCTAAAGAAGGCTCTATTTCTTCTTTTTCTTCAAAGTAGTCTAATATAATTTTAAATTCGCCTGATTTTTCTAATTTAAGAGGGTTTTTTAATTTATTTAAAGTTAGCTTCAATAGAGAATAATTTGTCCCCGACTGTCCTTTATCTGATAGTAACCATTCATCTTTCAACTCACTGGCTATTAAAATTGTTCCTGAGCATTTGGGGTTTTCTAAACCTCTATTTGTATACTCTGAAATGAACTCATTCAATGATAATTGTTCAATATTTACTTTTACAGTATCTAAAGCTTCTCCCGTTATGAAGTTATTCCAATTGATACTAAATCTATATGCTTCACTACCATCTGAAGTAATAACAGAACTTATATTCCCAAGTCTACCAAGTGATAACCTACCTATTCCCATAGAACCATTCATCACACGCTCAGAGTCTATGTATTTTATTAAATTAGTATAAGTTTTATCATCAGTACCTAATGTAAAAAAGACATTAATGATTTTATCCAAACTCATCCCTTGACCGTAGTCAATTATTTCTATAGAAGTAGCTCTCTTATCCTTCTCTTCATTAATAATTACATCTTTCCCAATTATTCGAATATTTACTTGATTAGAAAATGCATCATAGCTATTTTTTACTAATTCCAATATTGCACTTCTATAGTCTAGTACATTATCTCTCCCTAAAAGATTTACTGTTCTGGTTGTTGATTTAAAGCTTGCTTTTGCTACTATTTCAGCCATTGTTTGCCCCTCATACTCTTATTGGATAATTTTTTATATCATTCACAGATATACGGATTGATTTACCACTCGCATTAATTGCTCTAGTTTCTATATAATTATAAAAATCTTCTGATTCAAGAATATTTCTTGCATAATCTAGTCCTTCTTCCGCTATTGGAATAATATAAAATCCCGAATATGGTATTGTCTGAGAATCTAACTCGTATACATTTACTTTCTCAGTAATTACCGATGAAATCATTAATTTTTCTTGATTCATGAATTTTAAACCTTGTGAGCGACCATACTCAAACCATTCCCCATCAGATTTTCTATTATCTAAAACCTCTTTCCATCCTCGAAGATACCTAGTTGTTTTAGGAAAGATTCTTTCAAACTCTTCTCTGGAATATCTTATAAGTTCATTATTTACAAACTTATATGGGAAAATAATTTTATCAATAATATTTTTCGATAACTTTCTTGGACTAGCTGCAGGTTTTAAAATTTCATCTTCTAGCTCCAAATCTTTTTTTTCAGGAATTATAAATACCTTATTAGATAATGTAGCAATACTATTTGAGACTTTAAATAACTCTCCAAAGGTTAACTGTTTAGCTCTGAATTCGATATTCTCGGTAAAATACCATTTGGGCCCCAAATCTTCTTTTCTTATAAGAAAAGACTTATTAAAATCACTATCAATATATTCTAAATAATTACTTATTCTAGAATTATCAATTACTATAATTGCTGAAGATGTTAGAATTTTCCCAAAAATATGTGTGTGTCTGTAGTCAATTATTTGTTGAATGTTTTTTTTGAAAGTTTCTCTTAGATTTTCAGCAAAAACATTTTTAAATATGCTATTAGGAATTAGATAACACATTTTTCCTGTTGTTGTTTTTAAATCTAGTAAACTCTTTTCAATGAAAGCATAACAATAATCAAATTTACCTTTTTTACAAGAAATAAAATTATTTTTTAAGAATATTCTATCCAAATTATTGAGTTCTTGATAGGTGATATATGGAGGATTACCAACAATAAAATCAAATTTCATTTTAAGATTAAATCTTAAATAATCATCAGAAATAATTTGCCAGTTTACCTCTTGAATTCCATATCCTAAAGCAATATTATCTAAGTTTCTTAAGCAATTTTCTTTTAATTGAGGGTCAATTTCAAAGGCAACAAAGTACTTTTCTAAATCAGATTTTATGGATGAAATGGAATGTCTGTGCTTTAGCGCCACTTCAATATATCTTTTAATTGCTACACACAAAATATTTCCCTCACCTACAGAATTCTCTAAAAAATATTTTTTTAATATATTTTCCCCATCATATCTTATCTTATCAAGCATAAAATGAACATACTTTTCTGGAGTAAAAACTTGGAATTTTTCCATATTCGTTATTTATAAATCGCTTTCTAACGTTTTATTTATTATACCAAAAAAACACGGCATTCCGCCGTGTCTCTTTGTTTATTTAACCAATTTCTTCATTTCTTCAATACGTACGACTGTTGCATCGTATTTAGCTTGATAATCTTCTTGTTTGTCGCGTTCTTTTTGGACGACTTCTGGTTTGGCATTGGCTACGAAGCGTTCGTTGCTAAGTTTTTTACCAACCATGTCGAGTTCTTTTTGCCATTTGGCCAATTCTTTTTCAAGACGGGCCAATTCTTCTTCGACATTGAGGAGGTCAGCAAGTGGCAAGTAGATTTCTGCACCTGTGATGATGCTTGACATAACCAAGTCAGGTACTTCTACATCTGCTGAAATTTCCAAGTGTTCTGGGTTTGTGAAGCGTTTGATGTAGTTGACGTTGTCATTGAAGAAGGCATCAAGCTTGCTGTCGCTTGTCTTGATCAAGATAGTGATTGGCTTGCTTGGTGCTACGTTCACTTCTGCACGTGAGTTACGTACTGAGCGAATCACGTCTTTAAGAGATTCAACGCCAGCTGCCGCTTCTTCGTTTTCAAACTCTGGACGAACCACTGGGTATTCCGCAGTGACTATTGTTCCTTCAGAGATTTGGCCGTAGATTTCCTCTGTAACAAATGGCATGATTGGGTGAAGGAGACGCAAGATTTGATCCAAGGTGTAAAGAAGAACCGAACGAGTGATGACTTTTTCGTCCTCGTTGTCGCTATAAAGCACTTCCTTAGTTAACTCAACATACCAGTCCGCAAACTCATCCCAGATGAAGTTGTAGAGGATGTGACCAGCCACACCGAATTCAAACTTATCAAAGTTTTCAGTAACTTTTCCGATTGTTTCGTTGAGGTTGTGGAGAATCCAACGGTCTGTGACATTACCTGCTTGACCAGCAGCCACTTTAGCTACATTATCACGCGCCGCATCCAAGGTCAAACCTTCATTGTTCATAAGGATGTAACGAGAGATGTTCCAGATCTTGTTAATGAAGTTCCAAGAAGCATCCATTTTCTCGTAAGAGAAGCGCACGTCTTGACCTGGTGCAGAACCGTTTGAAAGGAACCAACGAAGGGCATCAGCACCGTATTTTTCGATAACATCCATTGGGTCAATACCGTTACCGAGTGATTTAGACATTTTGCGTCCTTGCTCGTCACGAATCAAACCGTGGATCAAGACGTTTTGGAATGGTTGGCGACCTGTGAATTCCAATGATTGGAAGATCATACGAGACACCCAGAAGAAGATGATGTCGTAACCTGTTACCAAGGTTGAAGTTGGGAAGTAACGTTTGAAGTCTTCTGCTTCCACGTCAGGCCAACCCATAGTTGAGAATGGCCAGAGGGCAGAACTGAACCAAGTATCCAAGACATCTTCGTCTTGTTTCCATCCGTCACCTTCTGGTGCTTCTTCGCCAACGTACATTTCACCCTCAGCATTGTACCAAGCAGGGATTTGGTGACCCCACCAGAGCTGACGAGAAATAACCCAGTCATGGACATTTTCCATCCATTGGAGGAAGGTATCGTTGAAACGAGGTGGGTAAAATTCCACCTTGTCCTCTGTGTCTTGGTTTGCGATGGCATTTTTCGCCAATTGATCCATCTTAACGAACCATTGTGTAGACAAGCGTGGCTCAACAGGCACACCTGTACGCTCTGAGTGACCAACTGAGTGAGTCATTTTCTCGATTTCGACAAGAGCACCGATTTCTTCCAATTTCTTAACAACAGCCTTACGTGCTTCAAAGCGGTCCATACCGTTGAATTCACCAGCCAATTCATTCATAGTACCATCATCGTTCATAACGTTGACTTGTGGCAAGTTATGACGTTGACCAACCAAGAAGTCATTAGGGTCGTGGGCAGGTGTGATTTTAACCACACCAGTACCAAATTCAGGATCTGCATGCTCGTCCCCAACGATTGGGATTGGCTTGTTCAAGATTGGCAAGATAACATTTTGACCAATCAAATCTTTATAACGGTCATCATTTGGGTTAACTGCTACGGCTGTATCCCCAAACATGGTTTCAGGACGTGTTGTCGCCACTTCAAGAGCACGTGAACCGTCTTCCAACATGTAGTTCATGTGGTAGAAGGCACCTTCCACATCCTTGTGAATCACCTCGATATCAGAAAGGGCTGTACGGGCTTTTGGATCCCAGTTGATGATAAATTCACCACGGTAAATCCAACCTTTTTTGTAAAGCTCTACAAAGACCTTGCGAACGGCTTTTGACAAACCTTCGTCAAGGGTGAAACGCTCACGAGAGTAGTCTACAGAGAGTCCCATCTTACCCCATTGTTGCTTGATAGTTGAGGCATACTCGTCTTTCCATTCCCAAACTTTAGTCAAGAAAGATTCACGACCAAGGTCATAACGAGAGATGCCGTCTTCAGCCAAACGCGCTTCTACTTTAGCTTGAGTGGCAATACCTGCGTGGTCCATACCTGGAAGCCAAAGTGTATCGAAACCTTGCATACGTTTTTGACGGATGATGATATCTTGCAAGGTTGTATCCCAAGCGTGACCAAGGTGAAGTTTACCAGTTACGTTTGGTGGTGGAATAACGATTGAATAAGGCTTAGCCTTTTTATCGCCTGAAGGCTTGAAAACATCTTCGTCAAGCCATTTTTGGTAACGACCAGCCTCAACCTCGGCTGGATTGTATTTAGGTGAAAGTTCTTTAGACATGTGTGTGTCCTTTCTAGTTATTTCTATTGTTCATTTAAATTTTTATTAATAAATAATTAATTATCTTTTTTAAACCTTATCCCATTTTCCTTTAACTTTTGAACGGTGACAGGACCAATTCCCTTCAAAGAGAGGATTTCTTTTTCTGTCCAATTTTTAAAGTCAGCAGATGTTTGGATTCCATTCTCCACAAAGATGCGAACAATATCCATCCGAATTCCCTTCATTTGCTCTTCTCCCATAAACGAGAACCAGTTAGTTACCGTAGATAAGTTTTTCGCTAAATCAGGAGGGCTAGTGATTCTTGATTTAGAGCAGAATTTCTCTGCTTCATTTGTCAAAAAGTCTGTCAAAATAATATTTTCCTGTAAATAATCAGACATAGGATACAGACTGGCTTGTAGTGATTCGACTGAATTTGGGTGATAACATTCTAGTTCTTCTATTTCAGAAATCCTAAAGGGCCAATCTTCATCTATAAAATACTCAACAGCGTCATCGTTGATTTCCACAAGTTTTGCAAATAATTTACTTGCCTCTTCAACCTTTCCTCTAGAGAAAGCAGAAATAATAGCATGTATCAACACAATATCACTACGTATTCCTTGATTCAGTTCTTCCTGATAGAACCGTTCAACTTTAGATTCTTGGCCAGTCATATGATATAGAGAGAGCATACAGAAAACAAAGTTAGGAGGGAATCGCTCTGGTTGCTTACTTAAGTATAAGTTAACTGTTTTCAAAGCCTTATAATAAAATTTTTCCGCCATATAATATTCAATCAGAAACATAAGAGCAGTTAGGATAGGGCGTGCTTCAAAAGAGTTCCAATCGTTATACCCATTGATTTTCCATTTTTCTAAAACCAGAGTTTCGAATTCCAATACTCTTTTAAAAGTTGGTAAGTCAATGTCTTGAACAGTCGAAAGAAAAAGGTGATACTCGGCAGCAAAATAATCTGGGTTAAGCTTTAAAACTTGTTTTAACAGTTTATTTCTCTTTTGTTTATTTGGAGTATACATAGCTTCTCTGAATAAAGCATGATCTTGATTCCAATCAAAAGTCCCGGTTCCCAATTTGGAATTGATTTCCTGAACATCCGGATAAACTCCATATTCATAAAAATATTGCATGATTGCTATGTTTTGTTCATCAAAATTTTGAATTTTCCGATGTTCTACAAAGACAGGTTGATACCCAAGTGAATCTGTCAGTGCAATTTCTTCTTCAGAAATAACTTTTATCATCAATTTCTGCTTACGCTTAAATTCTTTTTGTCGATTTTTCTTTTTAGCCATCTTTCTTTATTTACCACTCACTCCTAAGCAATCCATACCTCAACTCATCACAGCGATTGCCTTGGGCATCTTTGCGGCCCCTTATGCGAGCTTCAAGAGTAAAGCCAAGTTTTTCCGCAACTCGTTTACTTTGGACATTGTAGCCAAAGCAAGTCAGCTCAATCTTGTGAAGATCCAGTTCTTTGAAAGCTAGGTCAATCAAAGCACGCGCTGCTTCTGGCACATAACCTCGCCCCCAATAGTCTGGGTGCAAGGTATAGCCTATCTCAAGCACATCATCTTCGTGGCGATGGTTGAAATCAACAGAACCGATGACCGTATCTGTCCCTTTGACCACAATGCCATAGCCTGCTGGGAGATTGTCTTTTTGATTACGCTCAGGGAGGAGATGCTCTAAATAATAGATTTCCTCTTTGAGGGTCTTAACAGGTGGGAAACCTGCTGGATAGGAGACTTCTGGACGACTGGCAAAGTCAAAGATTGCCTCTGCATCCGCCACTGTACGGACTCGCAAGACCAGTCGCTCCGTCTCGATTCGTTCTGGTAACTCAGCTCTTTTCATCCCTCTTCCTCGCTTTCTTGATAAAGCTTCCCATGGAGTCTACACGGTCATCAAGATAGCGATAGACACGCTTATGGCCATCACCCATAAAGTAAGTCGGTGCAAAAGAATCGTTACGGAAATGGCCCTTATCATCTAGCAAACCAGGATCAGCAAAGCGGTCTAGGATCTTAGCAAAGATATGACAGATACCATCTTCCTCAATAATTCTGTCGACCTCACAATCCAGAACGACTGGACAGGCATTCAGAATAGGTGCTTGTGTCAAATCAGAAGGTTGAAAATCTATGCCGAGTTTAGCAATCTTCTCACGATGACTAATAAAACCAGCCTGCTCCATCTCCAGCATGAAATTTTCATCAGGAATATTAACCGTAAATTTCTGATAATGCTTAATCTGGTCTGCCGCATTTTCCTCGCTACCAACCCCTATAACGAGCCAATCTCCTAGACTATAAGAAGAACTACAAGTCGTCACATTATAGCCATAGGTCTGGTCCTGGTAACCCAAGATAAAAATGGGAAAACCATAGTACAATTTACTGGTCTCAAAAGATTGCTTCATGTCACCCTCCTCTGATAGGAACGTAGACCTCGCTTTCGCTCCGTCTGCATCAATATCTCTAAATTCACCTGCGACCTTCGGTCTTGCTTCTTTAAAAGCTATAAAAAATCCCTGCCATAACCATGACAGGGACGAATATGTATCCGCGGTACCACCCAGTTTTGAGTGGTAACCACTCACAGCTTTCTTGATTCAATTTGACCATCAGCAACCAGCTTTGACATTTGTGCGGATTTCTCAGTACCACCGCTTCCTGTGACAAATGGGCTTCAAAGCACCTCTGAATGGTCTTATTTTATCACAATTTTAAGACCAAGACAAATGAAATTGTGATGGAAATCTTATTGATTTTTGAATTTGAAAGTATGTCCCCTGTCTTACTTTTCCTCACAATTTTCAATGGCTTCTATTACCTTTCATGACAAGTTCTAACTTTGCTTGGCTTTCCAAATATCTCTTACGGTAAGTTATTGCCATCGTTTTATACTCTTCGGAGGACATTTTATAAAAATCTGCTTCTTCTTTGTAAGATTCTACAAACTTTTTGTAATAATCGATATCTTTTATCGGATTCTTAATAATCTTATCTATCAACACATAAATCCCTAAAAATACACCACCAAGAATCATCCCAAGAAAATAGGGCGCCACAAGAAATGATTTAATTAACTCCATGAAGTTCACCATCACTTTCCTCCAAAATCCTTCTGAAAATGTTCTTTATGAACTTTTAATTCAAGCCCACAAACATCTTTGAGCTTTTTCCCAGCTGCAACTCGTCTTTGATGTGCTCTTATTAAAACATGTTCGGACTGTGTATGACTAATAAAATAACACAATAGCAGGTAAGTAACTTTAACCCCTAATATCATAGTAATTATCCTAACCACCAAGAAAATCATCTCTCTACTCCTCTCTTAAGGAACTTGCTGAAACCATTGTAACAAAACATCGGCTAAAATCGAGACCTTTTTTCACAAGAAATGGCTCATTTATCATAAGTAAAAGCATTTATTTTATTTTGAGTACATGAATGATGGTATTATATATATTTCAAGACAGATAATCTATATTCTAGATAACTTTATTTTCCATTAGAAAAATCCCTGTCTTCCGACAAGGATTTCATCTTATTTTTCTTCCTTAGCTCTTTCTTCTTTTAGCCATTTTTCATAGCTTTCGAGTAGATTGATAGCCATTTGGGTTGCCAAGGCTAGTGAGAAGGCTTCTGTACCTTCAGTTGTTTCGTCTTGGACTTCCAATTTACTTTCTTCGTAAATGGCTTTGAGAGCCTTATTGCTAAGCGTGTCTTTAAATGCTTGGAATTCTTTCATGGTCAAAGCCTCCTTGATTCTACGGCAACATCTACAGCTACTGTTACCGTTTTCACTTTAAGTTTACACCATTTCAGAGAAATTGCAAGGATTTTCCTTAATAATAAGGAGAGCTTTCACTCTATCTGCGACCTACTGAGCAGGAGTCGCAGCCCCTGTGAGATACTCAGTCGTATAGGCTACGATAGCTCCCGAATCAGCATTTACCGCGTATTTATAACGTAGACCGCTAGCAGCATAGTCAAAGCTGATATTGTAGACCTTACCATCTCCTTCAGTCTTCAATTCCGTTTTCAAGTTTGTCACAGAACCTTCAGCTAGGCCAGCATGGTTAAGAGCTGTTGTTTGTGCAGTTTCTTTGGATACTGCTGTCTCTTCCTTGCTTTCACTAGGTTGAGTCTCGTCTTTAGGTTCTTCACTTTTTTGAGCGTCATCCTTATCCTTAGTTGTTGGATGGTCACTCTTATGTTTCAAAATAGATCCTGACTGACCATCAATTGTATACTCAAAATGGTTGTCTGACGTTGTGAAACTAATCTCATAACTTCCGTGAAGCCCAGAACGTGCTTTCGAAACTGTTGATTGAGAAATCTCAGAAGTTTTGACACCTGCATTTTTGTAAGCAATGTCGGCTGCATCTTGTTCTGACAAGCGATAACCTGAACCGTTAAAGATAAACAGGCCTGCAGCGATGGCAACTGGGATAGCGAGCAGAAGCAGATAGCCCGCTAGCTTTTTCATTTTTCGCATAAAATTCTCCGCTATTTTAATCTAATACTACTATTATATCTTAAAGTTCTAAAATTGTCAGATAAACTTGGCTCATTTTTAGGACAACATCATAAAAAGTTCCCGATAGCTATCAGGAACTTCTACGAAATGTTACTATTTGGCCAGTTACAAAGACTAGTATGGCCATCCAGATAAAGAGGAAGCCTTTCAACTCTCCAAAGCTGACCGTCTCACCAAAAATGAGGATGGCTACCAGAAGTTGAATCGTAGGATTAAGATACTGGATGAAACCAATAAGGTTAAGCGGTGCCCTTTTGACTGCTTCTGAGAAGCAAAGCAAGGGAACGGCCGTCACCACACCGGATATGGCTAGGAGAAACATTTCCATGCTCGAATAGGAAGAAAATGATTCTGGAGAAAAGAAAACGAGATAGATAGCTACAAAAGGTAGTAGCAAGCCACTTTCCACTAGCATGGCTACGTCACTGGAGAGCCTAACCCCCTTTTTGATTAGACCATAGAAACCAAAGCTCAGAGCTAACCCCAATGAAACGGGAAGTTTTCCTGTATTGGCAACAAGAACCAGTACTCCTATAAAGGCCAATACTACTGCTGCCCACATGCTCCTACTCAATGATTCACGAAGAAAAATGAGGGCAAACAGGATAGAAACAATAGGCATAATGTAATAGCCCAGGCTAGCCTGCGTTGCTTGACCATGACCCACAGCATAGATATAAATCAACCAGTTAGCTGCTATGAGAAAACTAGCAAGTAGCATACGAAGCAAGGCTTTCTTATCCTGCCAAAGTTCCACAAGCTCCCCTTTGAAACGGGTATTTTGCTTAGCAACTAGGGCGTAAGTCAGCATAGTCACCACTGTAAAAACAATCCGCCACGAGAAGGTGCTGTAAGCCGAAACACCTGCTAAAAGCTTCCAAAAAAGGGATAAAAATCCCCATTGAATATAGGTTGCAAGTCCAAAGAGCAACCCTTGATTCTTTCTAGTCAACGACAACACCTGCTTTATCCACAGATAGGATGAAGGTTTCACCGTCTAATCCAAGACCATCGATAGCTGCTTTGAAGGCTGCAGACTTGTCCTTGGGTGTCAGAGTCATTACTGTTGGACCAGCACCTGAGAGATAGGTTGCATAGGCACCGTATTGGCCTGACAATTCCTTAATGGTCGCAAATTCCTTGACCAATTTTTGGCGATAGCGTTCGTGGAACATGTCTCCTTGGATAGCACGTCCCGCCTTGACCAAATCCCCTGCAAAGAGGGCAGCAATGGCAACATTGGCAATGGATGATGCAGCTACAGCTTCTTTGTAAGGCAAGTCACTTGGAAGCACCCCACGTGAATCAGAGGTCTTGAGTTCATAGCTCGGAATAAAGGCCACAAAGGCACACTCCGGAAAATCTGCCACGATGCTATTAACATGTTCATCCACATAAGAGGCTACAACAAGATTTCCAAAGATAGCTGGGGCAACATTGTCTGGGTGGCCTTCAATCTTGGTTGCAATATCAAGTTTATCATCGTCCGAGAGCTTCAGAACTGCCAATTGATTGGCTAACTCAATCCCTGCGACAATAACAGAGCTTGAAGAACCAAGCCCACGCGCCAAGGGAATATCTGATGTCATCACCAATTTATGAGGTTTCAAATCAGACTTAACTTGCAAGGCTGTTGAAATGAGGAGATTGTTTTCATCTGACGGAATATCTCCCAAATCATGTTCAATATGCCATGCATCTGCCGGTTCAAGCACTTCGATTGTCAAATATTTAGAAACGGCAACACCCACAGAGTCAAAGCCTGGACCAATATTGGCAGATGTTGCTGGAACAGTAATTTTCATAATAATACACCAAAAGGAGGAAAGCCATCAGCGACTTTTCTCCTTGAATACCTTTCTTATACGCACCAGTATGGGCTTATCAATTAGTTAGACAAAACTTTCAATGTGTTGACAACAGTGAAGTCTTCTGCTGCTTCAAGTTTTTCAGTAACAGCTTTGAGTTGTGTCTTAGACATAGCATGTGTAATCACAACGATACGAGCTGTTGTGCCATTTGCTTTTTGTTGCAAGACTTGTTCAAATGAAATATCTTCTGAGTTGAAGATTTCAGACAAGTGAAGGATTTTACCTTTTTCGTCTGGCGTATCAAGGGCAAAATAGTAGTTGCTCTTAACATCTGCTGGATTAGCCAATGGCAAGTCACGACGGAACTCGTTAAATGGTTTACCAACATTGCCATCTGAAAGACGACGAGCAATACGGATAATATCTGCCAAAACAGATGTTGCTGTTGGTTTTTGACCAGCACCTGGACCGTAGTACATTGATTCGCCAATACCGATAGATTCAACAAAGACTGCATTCATAACATCGTTAACGCTAGCAAGTGGGTGATTTTTTGGCAAGAATGTTGGCGATACTTCTGCAGAGATACCTGATTCTACTTCGCGCACATCACCAACCAATTTGATGACATAACCCAATTCTTGAGCAACAGCTACATCATCAGTAGAGATGTTTGTAATCCCCTTGTGAGTCACATCGTCGAAATCAATTGTGGCACCAAAACCAAATTGGCTAAGGATAACAGCTTTATAAGCAGCGTCAATACCTTCAACGTCGTTAGTTGGATCACTTTCAGCATAACCAAGTTCTTGGGCAGTCTTAAGAGCGTCCTCATATGACCAACCTTCGTCAACCATCTTAGTCATCATGAAGTTAGATGTTCCGTTAAGCACACCAAGGATACGTGTCACCTTATCAGACGTCAAAGAGTTAGCCAAAGTACGCAAAATTGGAATACCACCAGCAACAGCAGCTTCATAGTAGAAAGCCACTCCCTTATCCTGGGCAAGAGAAATCAACTCTTTTCCATGAGTAGCAATCAAGTCTTTGTTAGCAGAAACAACGTTTTTACCTGCTTCAAGTGCTTTTGTGATGAAGGTACGAGCTGGCTCGATACGACCCATCAATTCAACAACGATTTGAATCTCTTCATCGTTAAGGATTTCGTCAACATTTGTGACAAAATTGTAGTCGTTTCCGGCAGCGATAAGACGATTTTTTTCCTCGTCATCTTTAACCAAAACTTTGGCAATTTCGAGTTGGTCACGTGAGGCTGCAAGAACCTTTTCACCATTTTCCTTCAAGAGGAAAGGAATACCGCTAGCTACTGTACCAAAGCCAAGCAATCCAATTTTAATAGACATTTACGATTTCTCCTTAAAAACATACATTTTTTTAATTGTACCACATTTCTATCGGAATTGACAGAATATTGTTGCCATTTAAGGAGGCAAGTATTCTTTTTACTGAAAATTCTGTGCATTTCCATCCCATTTTTGTTAGAATAATAACTAGACCTATTTGAAAGGGGATACAATGACTTCTCAAAAGAAAAAAACAACTCAAGCTAACAGAAAGAAACTGAACCTTCTTCTGCTTTTCCTAAATATTGTCCTTCTTGGCTTACTAGCAGTCTTTATGCTTAACCGACCAAATCAGTCGAAAAGCAAGCAACAACAGGCTCAGACCAGTCAGTCTAAGACGACAGCTAAATGGAAAACCTATGACGAACCTGTCCAAATCCCTATCCTAATGTATCATGCGGTACACGTCATGGATCCATCTGAAGCCTCCAACGCCAACCTTATCGTTGACCCAGACCTCTTCGAGGCACAAATCAAGGCCTTGGCGAAGGCAGGATACTACTTCCTAACGCCTGAAGAAGCCTACAAAGCCTTCACTGAAAATGCCTTGCCTGCTAAGAAGGTTGTCTGGCTGACCTTTGATGATGGTAACGAAGATTTCTATACGATTGCCTATCCGATTCTCAAAAAATACAAGGCTAAGGCAACCAACAATGTCATCACTGGCTTTGTTAAGAAGGGAAATGCTGGAAATCTTACCGTCAAACAGATGAAAGAAATGATGGCTCACGGTATGAGCTTCCAGTCTCATACGGTAAACCACCCTGATTTGTCAGCCACTGACAAGGCAACACAAAAGGTTGAATTAACGGATTCTATTGACTTCCTTGAAAATAAACTCAATACCAAGGTCAATACCATTGCCTACCCATCAGGTCGCTACAATCAAACGACACTTGACCTAGCTAAGAAAACTTACAAGTTAGGACTAACAACCAACGAAGGGTTAGCCAGTGCCAAGGATGGTCTTCTCTCACTTAATCGTGTCCGTATTCTGCCAACAACAACAGCTAAAGGACTTCTCAGCGAGATTGATACTGACAATGAGTAAAAGAAATCACTTGATTCAAGAATCAAGTGATTTTTATGTTCTAGTCAAATATTTCTGATAGGAGAGCCACACCCTTTTCAATTTCAGCATCACTTAGGGTGATTGGTGGCAAAAGACGAATCACGTTTGTCCCTGCAGTTAAGACAATTAACCCCTTATCTCGAGCCGACTGGACCAATTCTCCTAAATTGCCAGTAGTCTCAATCCCAATCATATAGCCCAAGCCACGTACAGTGGTAACCATCTCTTTATCAGATAAAGCTGCCTGCAATTTTGCTTGTAGCTGGTTTCCATTTTCAAGGGCAGTATCTAGAAAACCTGGGACCAACATAACTTCAAGCGTAGCTTTGGCCGCCGCCATAGCCAGTTTATTTCCTCCAAAGGTAGAGCCGTGACTTCCGTAAGAGAAGGCTTCTCCAAGAGATGACTTAGCAAGCATGGCACCAACTGGCACCCCATTTGCCAAACCTTTTGCCAGAGTAAAGATATCTGGTTCAATATCGTAGTGCTCATAAGCATAAAGCTTACCAGTACGACCAAGTCCTGTCTGAACCTCATCTACAATAAGATAAATACCCGCCTCCTTACAAAAGTCAGCCAAAGCCTTAACAAAGGCCTTATCAGCAGGTTGAACACCTGATTCCCCTTGAACCAACTCCAACATAATAGCCGCTGTTTCGTCACTAGCTAGGGCCTTGACACTATCTATGTCATTGAAAATAGCATAGCTAAAGTGGGGCACACCTTCACCAAAGCCTTGTTTGATTTTATCCTGACCAGTGGCAGACATGGATCCAAACGTTCGACCATGGAAGGAATTTTGGAAGGTAATGATTTCTTGTTTACCCGATGCCTTTCGGGCGATTTTTATGGCTGCTTCATTGGCCTCTGCACCACTGTTACAGAAAAAGGCTAGATAGTCCTTGTCACCAATTAAAAGTCCAGCAACATCTTCTTGCAACTGATTGTAATAAAGATTAGGCTGGTGCAAAATCTTACCCACCTGATCTGTCAAAGCCTGATTGACATGGGGATGATAACCAAGGTTAGTTACCCCGATACCTGATGAAAAATCCAAGTAGGTATTGCCAGTTGTATCTGTCAAATAATTGCCCTGTGCCGAAGCGAAATCAATCGCTGCCCGCTTATAGTTTGAAAATAGTTTTGTCATCTCTTACTCCTTGATTATGGTACCGTCTGTCAGGTTATCACCAATAATGACCTGCTCGACACCGGCTTGAACTGTCTGAACAGCGCTTTGAATTTTAGGAATCATGCCCCCAGTTATCACACCTGAATCTATTTTTTTCTGAACGTCCATAAAATTCAGATGCTCCAAAACCTGATCATTCTCTAAAACACCCTTAACATCTGTCATAAGGATAAGTTTTTTGGCACCTAGACTAATTGCCACAGCTCTAGCAAGGTAATCCGCATTGATATTGAGCAAATCACCCTGCTCACTGTAACCCAAACTAGGGATTAAGGGGATCTTACCTTGAGCAAGGAGTGCTACTAAGGTCTGATTGGTGATGTTTTTGACTTCACCCACAAAACCATAGGTCTCTTGATCTAAGAAATCAGCATGGACAAGGTTCGGAAGCTCATCTATAACCTGATAGGCTGGCAAACCTGCAGTTGTCAGCTCACCTGCTAAGTTTTTCCCAACTATGTCAACCAAAGCTTCTTTAATCAAGGCCATATCTGACCGACTCGTCACACGAAGACCATTTACCTTGTGAATTGGAATATGATTCTCCTCCATCAGCTGATTAATAGCAAAACCTCCCCCATGGATGATGATTATTTTTTGACCAGCCTGCTGCCATTCTGACAGTTTAGCCAGTATCTCGGGAGTTAGCTGCTTACTGGCTACTCCACCAATCTTAATTACAATATATTCAGTAGTCATCAGTTAACTCCTTTTCCTTAGACAGTCTAGGTATGATAGAGGGCATTAATCTTAACGTAATCGTAAGAGAGATCACACCCCCATGCGGTTCCCTTTTCGTGTCCAGCATGAAGATCTACCGTAATGGTCACTTCATCCTCATGCATGATGTCTTTCATTTCTTCATCATCAAAGGTCACAGGACTAGATGCTAGCATGACTGGCAGACCGCCAAGCATAATATCAACATTGTCCACAGGAACATCCACACCGGCATAGCCAACAGCAGCTAGAATACGTCCCCAGTTAGGATCTTCACCAAATATGGCTGTTTTGACCAAACTTGAACCGACTACAGATTTTGCCATCATACGGGCATCAAGGGCGTTAGGCGCATTGACCACGTCAACTTGGATGAGCTTATTGGCACCTTCACCGTCCTTGGCAATTTTCTTAGCCAATTCTTGCATCACGAAATTAAGCATTTTTGAAAACTTATCAAACTCTGGTGTACCTGGCAGAATCTCTTCATTGAGCGTGCAACCATTGGACATGACAAGAACCATATCATTGGTCGAAGTATCCCCGTCAACTGTAATCTGATTAAAGGTTTTTTCCACATTTTGGCTCAAGGCTAATTGAAGGGTGTCACTAGAAATATTAGCATCACAAGTAATAAACCCAAGCATGGTTGCCATATTCGGGTGAATCATGCCTGAACCCTTAGCGACACCAGCCATAGTGACCACATCACGTCCGAAGGTCTCCGTCACAGCAATGGTCTTAGTCGCTGTATCTGTCGTCAAAATCGCCTTAGCAAAATCATCAGCATTCCCATTGACCACCAACTTGGAAAGACCATTTTTCAAGGTATCCATTGGTAGCAACTCACCGATAACCCCTGTAGAAGCCACACCAACCAAATCTGGTTCAACACCTAACTTTTCAGCGGTCCACTCCTGCATGGTGTAAGCATCCTCCAATCCTTGGGTCCCTGTACAAGAATTAGCCACACCTGAGTTAACAACGATAGCCTTCATTTTCCCTGCCTTTTTTACCGAGGTCTTGGTCACAATCAAAGGAGCTGCAATAACCTTATTGGTCGTGTAAACCCCTGCCACACTGGCTGGCTTTTCAGAGACAATCCAACCAAAATCCATTTTTCTCTTTTTAAATCCTGCATGTAGCCCATCAGCTGAAAAACCAAGCGGACTGGCAATCGTTCCATCTATGACTTTCATATTTTTTCTCCTATTTCTGTTCTTATCTCTACAAGTATGACGGTGTCATAAGCAAACCTTCTGTCTCATCCCACCCCTGCATGAGGTTGAGATTTTGAACCGCTTGGCCAGCAGCACCCTTGATCAAATTATCAATGACCGAAATAACTGTCAGAACATTGGTTTTTTCATTATAGGCAAAGCCAATATCTGTAAAATTCGATCCAATAACGTTGTGTAGTTCTGGCAAATTATCTTGCACACGTACAAAAGGTTTATCATCATAAGCCTTTGTGAATGCTGAAGCTACATCAGCTACAGTCACGTCCTTCTTCAACTTACAATAAACCGTAGCCATGATTCCACGATTAACGGGTAAAAGCGACGTTGAAAACTGAATCTCAGGCATTTCCGGATTAAAGCCCTGCAAGGTTTGAACAATCTCAGGAATATGCTGATGATGATTGAGTTTATAAGTCACGTAATTATCGTGAACATTGACAAAATGACTAGACTCACTCAAAGCCTTACCTGCACCAGTTAAACCAGACTTAGCATCCACAATGACACTCTCCGTCTCAATCAAACTAACTGCCACCAAAGGAATCAAGGCTAACTCTGTCGCTGTCGCATAGCATCCAGGATTGGCAATAAATTTCTTATCCTTCACATCTGCATATTCTGATAATGCGTATGTAAATTTATTCAAAACATTCTGCTTAGCAGGTGATTTTTTATACCATTCTTGATAAACATCCGCTGGCAAGCGATGATCGCCAGACAAATCAATAATAGGAAAATCAGCCAGAACAAATTCCTCTGCTAGCGAGCTAGCGACTCCTGAAGGTGTGGCAAAGAAAACCAAATCCGCCTTTTGCATAATCTTTTCCGCATCGTAAGCTTCAATTTCTAAGTCACAAACACCTGTCAGATAGGGATACACATCAGACAATCGTCGGCCCACTTCCTTGGTCGCGTGAATAGAAACAAGTTCCACTTTTTTATGATTATTCAAAATTTTAACTAACTCTAAACCACTATAACCAGTGATACCAACGATTGAAATTTTCATTTATGCACTCCTTTTGAATAAATATGTAACCAGTTTATTGTATTTTTATTCATTTGTCAAGAAAAAAATGAAATTAACATGAAAAAAACAAGCAGTCTTTTTCAACTACTTGTTTCATGATTGTTATCTAGTTATTAAATAATTGCAAGTTGGCAATACGATCGACTGCTTCGACCAGACGTTCTGGCTCTACCAAAAGCCCAATACGAACATAAGCATCTCCTGCAGGACCAAATCCTTTACCTGGTGCCACAGCAACATGGGCTTTCTCAAGCAAAAGATCCGCAAAACTCTCACTAGTGTAACCCTCTGGTACAGGCATCCAAGCATAAAAAGAACCTTTGGATGGAAAGGCCTTCCAGCCAATCTTAGCAGCTGCCTGGACAAAAGCATCTCGGCGGCTATCATAAGTCGCATTCAGTTGAGCAACAGCCTCCTCAGATTTAGGATCTAAGAGGGCTGTAATCCCAGCCTCCTGCAAGGCAGGAAAGATTCCCACAAAAAGATGGTCTTGAATCAGATTTAAGGATTCAATCATCTGGTCATTCCCAGCAGCAAAGGCTAAACGCCAACCAGCCATATTGAAGGTTTTCGAGAAAGTATAAAACTCAATGCCCACATCTTTAGCACCAGGTGTTGATAAGAAGCTAGGATTCTCATAGCCTCGATAGCCCAAAGCTCCGTAAGCTAAATCACTCACCACACCAACTTCGTAAGTCTTAGCCCAGGCAACCAACTTTTCATAAAAGACCTTAGTCGCCACAGCACCCGTAGGATTATTTGGATAATTGATATAGATAAACTTAGCACGCCGAGCTGTCTCTTCAGGAATGGCATCCAAATCTGGCAAGAAATTATTTTCAGCCGTCAAAGGAAAGGTCTCATAGGCTACACGTCCTAGACTCACTCCTGATAAATAATCAGGATATCCTGGGTCAGGCAAGAGCAGGAGGTCGCCAGGATTCATCAAAGCTAGGGGTAATTCCACAAGCCCAATTTTAGCACCTCCCATGACACAAATCTCACGCTCCGAATCCAAATCGACCCCATAATGTTTCTTGTAAAAACTAGCAGCAGCTTCCTTAAAAGGAAGATTGCCTCGAAACTGTGAATACTTATGGCTAGCAGGATTTTTCGCTGAGGTACAAAGCGCCTCAACAATATGGTCATAGGTTGGTTGGTCTGGATTCCCCTGACCAAGATTGATAACATCTGCTCCTTCCGCCACCTTGGCATTAACTTTAGCAACCAAACCTGCAAAAAACTGTTCTGGCAATGCCTTCAATAAGTCAGATTCTTCAAATAACATAAACACTCCTTAATGATACAAGTCCGTGCGACGATCCTCAAAAACAGGAATCTGACCTCGAACCTTATCTACCTCTTCAAGATTAATATCAGCCGTAAAAACGCCCTCCTCATTCTCCTTGGTTTGTAAGACCACATTTCCAAGTGGATCTATAACCATAGAATGTCCTGAAAAGATATCGTTCGGTCCTGCTCCAACACGATTGACAGCAACTACAAAAGCTTGATTTTCAACCGCACGCGCCTTTAACAAAATCTCCCATTGCTGCACTCGAGGTTCCGGCCACTGCGCTACCACAAAAAGTACCTTGGCCCCTTGTGCCATCTGTGTTCGCACCCATTCAGGAAAACGGATATCATAACAAATGACACTGGCAGCTATCACACCATCAAGCTCAAAAACAGACTCATTCGACCCAGCAGACATGTACTGGTCCTCTGCCATAAGGCCAAAGAGATGGACCTTGCTATAGGTATTGATTAAGTCCCCAGACTTATTGTAGACATAGGTCGTGTTGTAGAATTTGCCGTCTTTCTCAATAGCAACAGACCCTCCAATAATAGCTACAGCATGTTTCCTAGCAAAATGAGACAAGAGTTCTTGAGAGTCCAATCCATCCTTATCCGCAAGCCCATCAAGTTCATTTAAAGCATAGCCTGTATTCCACATTTCAGGAAGCACAATAACATCAGGATTGTCATCAAGCGCCCTTTCCAGCATCTCTATGACGTGTTTTTTATTTTCCACAGGCTGTCCGTGAACGACATCCATCTGTACCAACGCAATTTTCATAATAACCTCGATTCTATATTAACCATTATAGCATTCCAAAAGACATCACAAAAATTGAAAAATTCAATCTCATGATAAAGAAAGGCTATCAAAAAAGGCTGGACATAATGTCCAACCTAATCATTATTACACTAAGCAATATCAACGTAACGACGAGCACCGCTCACTGTCATGTATGAAAGCCATGTGTGACCGTCCGCTGTCAAAACCTTGTCGTAGTTAACACTCATACCCTTGTCATAATAAGCTAATTCTGGGCTTGAAACTTTAGCTTCTGCCTTAATTGACGCACGACCTGTGAAGGTATAAGTGCCTGATTCTGGGAGACTTGGTTGGTCCACTGGTTTAGCAACTGGTTTGACTTCTGGTTTAGTTTCTGTAGCTTTAACTGTTGCAATATCAACGTAACGACGGACACCGCTTGCTGTTAGGTATGAAAGCCATTGATGACCATCGGCTGTCAAAACTTTGTCATAGTTAACACTCATGCCCTTGTCATAGTAGGCCAACTCTGGGCTTGAAACCTTAGCTTCTGCCTTGATTG
>OBZA01000198.1_pt1 | contig 24841 bp, 40 predicted proteins | sample 1476871 | NCBI WGS metagenome assembly OBZA01 (sample SAMEA2580227, study PRJEB22360) | human gut metagenome | biome: human gut; feature: human-associated habitat; material: faeces | place: Denmark | collected 2008/2010
ACAGATGACGACATGTTAGCGCATTTATTAAAATATGACACTATGCAAGGTCGTTTCACAGGTGAAGTAGAGGTAGTTGATGGTGGTTTCCGCGTAAATGGTAAAGAAGTTAAATCATTCAGTGAACCAGATGCAAGCAAATTACCTTGGAAAGACTTAAATATCGATGTAGTGTTAGAATGTACTGGTTTCTACACTGATAAAGATAAAGCACAAGCTCATATTGAAGCAGGCGCTAAAAAAGTATTAATCTCAGCACCAGCTACTGGTGACTTAAAAACAATCGTATTCAACACTAACCACCAAGAGTTAGACGGTTCTGAAACAGTTGTTTCAGGTGCTTCATGTACTACAAACTCATTAGCACCAGTTGCTAAAGTTTTAAACGATGACTTTGGTTTAGTTGAAGGTTTAATGACTACAATTCACGCTTACACAGGTGATCAAAATACACAAGACGCACCTCACAGAAAAGGTGACAAACGTCGTGCTCGTGCAGCGGCAGAAAACATCATCCCTAACTCAACAGGTGCTGCTAAAGCTATCGGTAAAGTTATTCCTGAAATCGATGGTAAATTAGATGGTGGTGCACAACGTGTTCCTGTAGCTACAGGTTCATTAACTGAATTAACAGTAGTATTAGAAAAACAAGACGTAACAGTTGAACAAGTTAACGAAGCTATGAAAAATGCTTCAAACGAATCATTCGGTTACACTGAAGACGAAATCGTTTCTTCAGACGTTGTAGGTATGACTTACGGTTCATTATTCGACGCTACACAAACTCGTGTAATGTCAGTTGGCGACCGTCAATTAGTTAAAGTTGCAGCTTGGTATGATAACGAAATGTCATATACTGCACAATTAGTTCGTACATTAGCATACTTAGCTGAACTTTCTAAATAATTTTAGTATAGTTTTTATTCAAATACGCTAGTGCTCAGAACTATTTAGCATTAATTAAAGCTTATGAGTAAGCGGGGAGCACAAACGCTTCTCCGCTTATTTTTATATAAAATTTCCTAATTACAAGGAGGAAACACCATGGCTAAAAAAATTGTTTCTGATTTAGATCTTAAAGGTAAAACAGTCCTAGTACGTGCTGATTTTAACGTACCTTTAAAAGACGGTGAAATTACTAATGACAACCGTATCGTTCAAGCTTTACCTACAATTCAATACATCATCGAACAAGGTGGTAAAATCGTACTATTTTCACATTTAGGTAAAGTGAAAGAAGAAAGTGATAAAGCAAAATTAACTTTACGTCCAGTTGCTGAAGACTTATCTAAGAAATTAGATAAAGAAGTTGTTTTCGTACCAGAAACACGCGGCGAAAAACTTGAAGCTGCTATTAAAGACCTTAAAGAAGGCGACGTATTATTAGTTGAAAATACACGTTATGAAGATTTAGACGGTAAAAAAGAATCTAAAAATGATCCAGAATTAGGTAAATACTGGGCATCTTTAGGTGATGTGTTTGTAAATGATGCTTTTGGTACTGCGCATCGTGAGCATGCATCTAATGTTGGTATTTCTACACATTTAGAAACTGCAGCTGGATTCTTAATGGATAAAGAAATTAAGTTTATTGGTGGCGTAGTTAACGATCCACATAAACCAGTTGTTGCTATTTTAGGTGGAGCAAAAGTATCTGACAAAATTAATGTCATCAAAAACTTAGTTAACATAGCTGATAAAATTATCATCGGCGGAGGTATGGCTTATACTTTCTTAAAAGCGCAAGGTAAAGAAATTGGTATTTCATTATTAGAAGAAGATAAAATCGACTTCGCAAAAGATTTATTAGAAAAACATGGTGATAAAATTGTATTACCAGTAGACACTAAAGTTGCTAAAGAATTTTCTAATGATGCCAAAATCACTGTAGTACCATCTGATTCAATTCCAGCAGACCAAGAAGGTATGGATATTGGACCAAACACTGTAAAATTATTTGCAGATGAATTAGAAGGTGCGCACACTGTTGTATGGAATGGACCTATGGGTGTATTCGAGTTCAGTAACTTTGCACAAGGTACAATTGGTGTATGTAAAGCAATTGCAAACCTTAAAGATGCAATTACGATTATCGGTGGCGGTGATTCAGCTGCAGCAGCAATCTCTTTAGGTTTTGAAAATGACTTCACTCATATTTCAACTGGTGGCGGCGCGTCATTAGAGTACCTAGAAGGTAAAGAATTGCCTGGTATCAAAGCAATCAATAATAAATAATAAAGTGATAGTTTAAAGTGATGTGGCATGTTTGTTTAACATTGTTACGGGAAAACAGTCACAAGATGACATCGTGTTTCATCACTTTTCAAAAATATTTACAAAACAAGGAGTGTCTTTAATGAGAACACCAATTATAGCTGGTAACTGGAAAATGAACAAAACAGTACAAGAAGCAAAAGACTTCGTCAATGCATTACCAACATTACCAGATTCAAAAGAAGTAGAATCAGTAATTTGTGCACCAGCAATTCAATTAGATGCATTAACTACTGCAGTTAAAGAAGGAAAAGCACAAGGTTTAGAAATCGGTGCTCAAAATACGTATTTCGAAGATAATGGTGCGTTCACAGGTGAAACGTCTCCAGTTGCATTAGCAGATTTAGGCGTTAAATACGTTGTTATCGGTCATTCTGAACGTCGTGAATTATTCCACGAAACAGATGAAGAAATTAACAAAAAAGCGCACGCTATTTTCAAACATGGAATGACTCCAATTATTTGTGTTGGTGAAACAGACGAAGAGCGTGAAAGTGGTAAAGCTAACGATGTTGTAGGTGAGCAAGTTAAGAAAGCTGTTGCAGGTTTATCTGAAGATCAACTTAAATCAGTTGTAATTGCTTATGAGCCAATCTGGGCAATCGGAACTGGTAAATCATCAACATCTGAAGATGCAAATGAAATGTGTGCATTTGTACGTCAAACTATTGCTGACTTATCAAGCAAAGAAGTATCAGAAGCAACTCGTATTCAATATGGTGGTAGTGTTAAACCTAACAACATTAAAGAATACATGGCACAAACTGATATTGATGGGGCATTAGTAGGTGGCGCATCACTTAAAGTTGAAGATTTCGTACAATTGTTAGAAGGTGCAAAATAATCATGGCTAAGAAACCAACTGCGTTAATTATTTTAGATGGTTTTGCGAACCGCGAAAGCGAACATGGTAATGCGGTAAAATTAGCAAACAAGCCTAATTTTGATCGTTATTACAACAAATATCCAACGACTCAAATCGAAGCGAGTGGCTTAGATGTTGGACTACCTGAAGGACAAATGGGTAACTCAGAAGTTGGTCATATGAATATCGGTGCAGGACGTATCGTTTATCAAAGTTTAACTCGAATCAATAAATCAATTGAAGACGGTGATTTCTTTGAAAATGATGTTTTAAATAATGCAATTGCACACGTGAATTCACATGATTCAGCGTTACACATCTTTGGTTTATTGTCTGACGGTGGTGTGCACAGTCATTACAAACATTTATTTGCTTTGTTAGAACTTGCTAAAAAACAAGGTGTTGAAAAAGTTTACGTACACGCATTTTTAGATGGTCGTGACGTAGATCAAAAATCCGCTTTGAAATACATCGAAGAGACTGAAGCTAAATTCAATGAATTAGGCATTGGTCAATTTGCATCTGTGTCTGGTCGTTATTATGCAATGGACCGTGACAAACGTTGGGAACGTGAAGAAAAAGCTTACAATGCTATTCGTAATTTTGATGCCCCAACTTATGCAACTGCCAAAGAAGGTGTAGAAGCAAGCTATAATGAGGGCTTAACTGACGAATTCGTAGTACCATTCATCGTTGAGAATCAAAATGACGGTGTTAATGATGGAGATGCAGTGATCTTCTATAATTTCCGACCTGATAGAGCAGCACAATTATCGGAAATTTTTGCGAACAGAGCATTCGAAGGCTTTAAAGTTGAACAAGTTAAAGACTTATTCTATGCAACATTCACTAAGTATAACGACAATATCGATGCGGCTATCGTTTTCGAAAAAGTTGATTTAAATAATACAATTGGTGAAATTGCACAAAATAACAATTTAACACAATTACGTATTGCAGAAACTGAAAAATATCCTCACGTTACTTACTTTATGAGTGGTGGACGTAACGAGGAATTTAAAGGTGAACGCCGTCGTTTAATTGATTCACCTAAAGTTGCAACGTATGACTTGAAACCAGAAATGAGTGCTTATGAAGTTAAAGATGCATTATTAGAAGAGTTAAATAAAGGTGACTTGGACTTAATTATTTTAAACTTTGCTAACCCTGATATGGTTGGACATAGTGGTATGCTTGAGCCGACAATCAAAGCAATCGAAGCGGTTGATGAATGTTTAGGTGAAGTCGTTGATAAGATTTTAGACATGGACGGTTATGCAATTATTACTGCTGACCATGGTAACTCTGATCAAGTATTGACGGATGATGATCAACCAATGACTACGCATACAACGAACCCAGTACCAGTGATTGTAACAAAAGAAGGCGTTACACTTCGAGAAACTGGTCGCTTAGGTGACTTAGCACCTACATTATTAGATTTATTAAATGTAGAACAACCTGAAGACATGACAGGTGAATCTTTAATTAAACACTAATATTGTAAAAGATGTTAAGTAAACGCTTAATGACACTTATTTTTTGAAAATAATAGTAATATCATTTTGTTAAATGAAAGAATAAAGCTATAATAATTATAGAATAACTATTTAAAGGAGATTATAAACATGCCAATTATTACAGATGTTTACGCTCGCGAAGTCTTAGACTCTCGTGGTAACCCAACTGTTGAAGTAGAAGTATTAACTGAAAGTGGCGCATTTGGTCGTGCATTAGTACCATCAGGTGCTTCAACTGGTGAACACGAAGCTGTTGAATTACGTGATGGAGACAAATCACGTTATTTAGGTAAAGGTGTTACTAAAGCAGTTGAAAACGTTAATGAAATCATCGCACCAGAAATTATTGAAGGTGAATTTTCAGTATTAGATCAAGTATCTATTGATAAAATGATGATCGCATTAGACGGTACTCCAAACAAAGGTAAATTAGGTGCAAATGCTATTTTAGGTGTATCTATCGCAGTAGCACGTGCAGCAGCTGACTTATTAGGTCAACCACTTTACAAATATTTAGGTGGATTTAATGGTAAGCAGTTACCAGTACCAATGATGAACATCGTTAATGGTGGTTCTCACTCAGATGCTCCAATTGCATTCCAAGAATTCATGATTTTACCTGTAGGTGCTACAACGTTCAAAGAATCATTACGTTGGGGTACTGAAATTTTCCACAACTTAAAATCAATTTTAAGCAAACGTGGTTTAGAAACTGCAGTAGGTGACGAAGGTGGTTTCGCTCCTAAATTTGAAGGTACTGAAGATGCTGTTGAAACAATTATCCAAGCAATCGAAGCAGCTGGTTACAAACCAGGTGAAGAAGTATTCTTAGGATTTGACTGTGCATCATCAGAATTCTATGAAAATGGTGTATATGACTACAGTAAGTTCGAAGGCGAACACGGTGCAAAACGTACAGCTGCAGAACAAGTTGACTACTTAGAACAATTAGTAGACAAATATCCTATCATTACAATTGAAGACGGTATGGACGAAAACGACTGGGATGGTTGGAAACAACTTACAGAACGTATCGGTGACCGTGTACAATTAGTAGGTGACGATTTATTCGTAACAAACACTGAAATTTTAGCAAAAGGTATTGAAAACGGAATTGGTAACTCAATCTTAATTAAAGTTAACCAAATCGGTACATTAACTGAAACATTTGATGCAATCGAAATGGCTCAAAAAGCTGGTTACACAGCAGTAGTTTCTCACCGTTCAGGTGAAACAGAAGATACAACAATTGCTGATATTGCTGTTGCTACAAACGCTGGTCAAATTAAAACTGGTTCATTATCACGTACTGACCGTATTGCTAAATACAATCAATTATTACGTATCGAAGATGAATTATTTGAAACTGCTAAATATGACGGTATCAAATCATTCTATAACTTAGATAAATAATCATTTTAAACATTAAGTACTGCCATAATTTTAGTTGAGGATTATTATGTCGGTATAAATTGAATAAAGTTTTTGAGTTCACGCTTAAAAAGTTCACGCTTGTATTTATAACCTGCCACAGAGTTGAGACTGTGGTAGGTTTTTTATTTTGAAGTATTATTCATAACAGACTAATAATCATGAGGTAACTAATAACACATATTTAACTTGTATTCTTAAACTGGTATAATAAATTTATGTTGAAATGAATATTGTATGACAGGGTATTCACTTTTATTAAAAGGTAAAATTAAATAAAGGTTTTATAGAAAGTATTTAAATATATGAGGAGTAAACAAATGGCTGATAGAACGAATAAAGAAATTAAAACAGGACGCTTTATTGCAACTGCATCAATCGTATTCTCAATATTATTGATTATTCATTACTTTGTTTCGTTGGATAATGCGACTGCCAAAGCATTACTTAATTTAACGAATCAAAACACTTCAGATAAAGCGATTGATTACATTTTAAACAGCTTTAGATTCACTGGTATTATGTATATTTTGGCTTATCTAGCAGGCTTCATCACTTTTTGGAATCGACATACTTATGTGTGGTGGTTTATGTTTGCAGTTTATGTATCAAATAGTTTGTTTACGTTGATTAATTTATCAATCACAATTCAAGCAATAAAAGCTGCACACGGTGCGTACTTAACATTGCCAATTTTAATCGTTATTATAGGTTCGGTTGCATTAGCGATTTATATGCTTGTTGTTTCTATCAAACGTAAAAGTACATTTAATCGCTAGAAAATTGATTTTAACAATAAAAATATGATATACTACTTGTCGTATATAAGGAACGGAGGACAATTTATGCATACATTTTTAATCGTATTATTAATCATTGATTGTATTGCATTAATAACTGTTGTACTACTCCAAGAAGGTAAAAGCAGTGGACTTTCAGGTGCCATCAGTGGTGGTGCTGAGCAGTTATTCGGTAAACAAAAACAACGTGGCGTCGATTTATTCTTAAATAGATTAACAATTATTTTATCAATATTATTTTTTGTACTTATGATTTGCATAAGTTATCTTGGTATGTAAGGTCCGGCGATGTAAATGTCGGGCTTTTTTATTTATAATTAAGAATGTAATAGTTTAACAATAAGCTATGTAAAATATATAGCCTAGTTAAGTATGCAAAGGGAGCGTTAGATTTATGCAGATAAAATTACCAAAACCTTTCTTTTTTGAAGAAGGCAAACGTGCCGTGTTATTATTACATGGATTTACAGGCAATTCGTCTGATGTACGTCAATTAGGTCGATTTTTACAAAAAAAGGGATATACTTCGTATGCACCACAATATGAAGGTCACGCGGCACCACCAGAGGAAATACTGAAATCTAGTCCTTTCGTTTGGTTTAAAGATGCGTTAGATGGTTATGATTATCTTGTTGAACAAGGTTATGATGAAATTGTTGTTGCTGGTCTATCATTAGGTGGGGATTTTGCTTTAAAATTAAGCTTAAATAGAGATGTAAAGGGTATTGTAACGATGTGTGCACCAATGGGTGGCAAAACTGAAGGTGCCATTTATGAAGGCTTTTTAGAGTATGCACGTAATTTTAAAAAGTATGAAGGTAAAAATCAAGAGACTATTGATAATGAAATGGATCATTTTAAACCAACTGAAACTTTAAAAGAACTAAGTGAAGCATTAGATACGATTAAAGATCAAGTTGATGAGGTATTTGGCCCAATTTTAGTGATTCAAGTAGAAAACGACAATATGATTGATCCACAATCCGCAAATTATATATATGACCATGTAGATTCTGATGACAAAGACATCAAGTGGTATAGTCAATCAGGACATGTTATTACGATTGATAAAGAAAAAGAACAAGTATTTGAAGATATTTATCAATTTTTAGAGTCATTAGACTGGTCAGAATAAAAAGAGATTTTAACATTAGAAAGGAGGGGCATAATGAATTTAAAGCAATCAATAGAAGAGATTATTAATCAACCTGAATATGAACCTATGTCAGTGTCAGATTTTCAAGATGCATTAGGTTTAAGTAGTGCCGACTCATTTAGAGATTTAATTAAGGTGCTCGTAGAATTAGAACAATCAGGATTAATTGAACGTACAAAAACAGACAGATATCAAAAAAAGCATAGTTCAAAAGGTCATTCAAAATTGATAAAGGGAACGTTAAGTCAAAATAAAAAAGGCTTTGCTTTCTTAAGACCTGAAGATGAGGATATGGAAGATATATTTATTCCCCCAACAAAAATTAATCGTGCCTTAGATGGAGATACTGTAATTGTAGAAATACATCAATCTAAAGGTGAACATAAAGGTAAAATTGAAGGGGAAGTTAAGTCGATTGAGAAGCATTCAGTAACTCAAGTTGTTGGTACGTATAGTGAAGCTAGACATTTCGGATTTGTTATTCCAGATGATAAACGTATTATGCAAGATATTTTCATTCCTAAAGGACAAAGTTTAGGTGCAGTAGATGGGCATAAGGTACTTGTTCAAATTACTAAATATGCTGATGGTTCAGATAATCCAGAAGGACATATTTCTGCTATTTTAGGACATAAAAATGATCCTGGCGTAGATATTTTATCTATTATCTATCAACATGGCATAGAAATTGAATTTCCTGATGAAGTGTTACAAGAAGCTGAAGCAGTACCTGATCATATTGAAAATACTGAAATTAAAGGCCGTCATGATTTACGTGATGAATTGACAATCACAATTGATGGTGCTGATGCTAAAGACTTAGATGACGCAATTAGTGTTAAAAAGTTAGCGAACGGTAATACGCAGTTGACTGTAAGTATTGCTGATGTCAGTTATTATATAACTGAAGATTCAGCTTTAGATAAAGAAGCTTATGATAGAGCGACAAGTGTATATCTTGTTGACCGTGTGATTCCGATGATTCCACATCGATTAAGCAATGGTATTTGTTCATTAAATCCTCATGTTGATCGTTTAACGTTAAGCTGTCGCATGGAAATCGATGCTAGTGGTCGCGTTGTTAAACATGAAATTTTTGATAGTGTTATACATTCTGATTATCGAATGACGTATGATGCGGTAAATCAGATTATTACTGAAAAGGATCCTAACATTCGCGAACAATATAAAGAAATTACGCCTATGTTAGATTTAGCACAAGATTTATCTAATCGTTTGATTCAAATGAGAAAACGACGTGGTGAAATCGATTTTGATATTAGTGAAGCAAAAGTATTAGTTAACGAAGTCGGTATACCAACAGATGTTCAATTAAGACAACGTGGCGAGGGTGAACGTCTAATTGAATCATTTATGTTAATTGCAAATGAAACAGTTGCTGAACATTTTAGTAAGTTAAATGTACCTTTTATTTACCGAGTGCATGAGCAACCTAAATCAGATCGCTTAAGACAATTCTTTGATTTTATTACAAACTTTGGCATCATGATTAAGGGCACTGGCGAAGATATTCATCCAACAACACTTCAAAAGGTTCAAGAAGAAGTAGAAGGTCGACCTGAACAAATGGTCATTTCAACAATGATGTTACGTTCAATGCAACAAGCGCATTATGATGATGTGAACTTGGGACATTTTGGCTTATCAGCTGAATATTATACGCATTTTACATCACCAATTAGACGTTATCCTGATTTAACAGTTCATCGTTTAATCCGTAAGTATTTAATTGAGAAATCAATGGATAACAAAGAAGTGAAGCGTTGGGAAGACAAATTGCCTGAGTTAGCTGAACATACTTCTAAACGTGAACGTCGTGCTATTGAGGCAGAACGTGATACTGATGAATTGAAAAAAGCAGAATATATGATTCAACATATTGGTGATGAATTTGAAGGTATTGTCAGCTCAGTAGCTAACTTCGGTATGTTCATTGAATTGCCAAATACGATAGAAGGTATGGTTCATATTGCGAATATGACTGATGATTATTACCGTTTTGAAGAGCGTCAAATGGCATTAATTGGTGAGCGTCAAGCTAAAGTATTTAGAATTGGTGACACAGTTAAGGTTAAAGTGACGCATGTTGATGTAGATGAACGATTAATTGATTTTCAAATTGTTGGAATGCCTTTACCTAAAAATGACCGCTCACAGCGACCAGCAAGAGGTAAAACGCGTGGCAAATCTTTAGATAAATCGAAATCTGATGATAAGGGTCGTAAGAAAAAAGGTAAGCAACGTAAAGGTAAAAACCAACGTAATAATGATAAATCAGGTAATAGTAAGCATAAGCCATTTTATAAAGATAAAAGTGTGAAAAAGAAAGCACGTCGTAAGAAAAAATAAGCAGCAATGAGGTGAGTATGAATGGCTAAGAAGAAATCACCAGGTACATTAGCGGAAAATCGTAAAGCAAGACATGATTATAATATTGAAGATACGATTGAAGCGGGAATCGTATTACAAGGTACAGAAATAAAATCGATTCGCCGAGGTAGTGCTAACCTTAAAGATAGTTACGCGCAAGTTAAAAACGGTGAAATGTATTTGAATAATATGCATATAGCACCATACGAAGAAGGGAATCGTTTTAATCACGATCCTCTTCGTTCTCGAAAATTATTATTGCATAAACGTGAAATCTTTAAATTAGGTGAACAAACTCGAGAAATTGGTTATTCGATTGTGCCGTTAAAGCTTTATTTGAAGCATGGACATTGTAAAGTATTACTTGGTGTTGCACGAGGTAAGAAAAAATATGATAAACGTCAAGCTTTGAAAGAAAAAGCAGTCAAACGAGATGTTGCGCGCGATATGAAAGCCCGTTATTAAGCGATTTAGTTGCTTAATCGGGCTATATTTGATATAGTTATATGTGCTTTTGTAAATTACAAAAGTATGATTTGTTTGATTTATTATTTCGGGGACGTTCATGGATTCGACAGGGGTCCCCCGAGCTCATTAAGCGTGTCGGAGGGTTGGCTTCGTCATCAACACACACAGTTTATAATAACTGGCAAATCAAACAATAATTTCGCAGTAGCTGCCTAATCGCACTCTGCATCGCCTAACAGCATTTCCTATGTGCTGTTAACGCGATTCAACCTTAATAGGATATGCTAAACACTGCCGTTTGAAGTCTGTTTAGAAGAAACTTAATCAAGCTAGCATCATGTTGGTTGTTTATCACTTTTCATGATGCGAAACCTTTCGATAAACTACACACGTAGAAAGATGTGTATCAGGACCTCTGGACGCGGGTTCAAATCCCGCCGTCTCCATAAAAATATGCTTGGAAACCTTGATTTAATGGGGTTTTAATCTAGCAAGTGTCAAATATGTGTCAAGAAAATAATTTTCTGACACGTTGACCTTGCTCTTTTTTATGTTCATCAAGTAAGTGAGAGTAGGTGTCTAAAGTTATAGATATATTATAATGGCCTAATCTTTTGCTAATATATTCAATAGGTATACCTTTAGAAAGTAGGAAAGATGTATGCGTGTGTCTTAATGAATAAGGTGTTATTTTAGTATCATTTAGTCCTATTTGACTCTTAGCATGGTTAAATGACTTTTTAACGGCATTATGACTCAATTTAAACAACTTATTATCTGTACGTTTTGGTAATTTTGATAATTTAGCTTTAATATGTTGTATATCCTTTTTTGGTAGCTCCACAAGTCTGTCCGCGTTAACTGTTTTTGTTCCACGAAGATGTATTGTACCCTCTTTTTCGTTTAGATCGATAGGCAACATATTAATTACATCGCTGTATCTTGCACCAGTGATAGCTAGGATGAATAAAAAAATATAACTCGATTCGTCTCTAGATTTAAAGTATTCTATCAATTGCAAGTATTGTTCTATGGTGATGAATTTAGAGTGTTCGTCTTTTGATTTTTTTGTACCACGAATATCTATTTGATAGCTAGGGTCTTTCTTTAAATAGCCCTCATATACTGCATCTCTAAAGCATTGTGATAAACAACTGTTTAATTTACGAACCGTTTCATTAGTACGACCTCGACCGAATTCGTTCAAAAACTTTTGATACTCCGAACGTTTGATGTTTTTTATTAAAAAATCACTCCCGAAATATTCGTTAAATAATTTTAATGAACGTTGATACCAATAGAATTGTTGTGAAGCGACATGTTTCTTATTTTTTGAATCTAACCAATCATTGTAATATTCTTCAAACTTTTTATTTTCATCTAAATTATTTCCATCATCCAAATCTCTAAGCAGTTGTTGAGCAGCGTTGGTTGCCTCTGCTTTAGTTTTGAATCCCGACTTTCTTTTCTTTCCTGATTTGAAAGACGGATGTTTTACATCGTATTGCCAAGATGTCGACGTTTTATTCTTTCTTTTTGTAATAGTAAATGATGCCATTTTATTTCTCCTCCTCAAAATTGGCAAAAAAATAATAAGGGTAGGCGAGCTACCCGAAATTTTATTGTTGAACAACTATTGCTTCACTTCTTGCTTTTCCTACTTCTTTTCTAAAACTATCATATGATTGATTAGGGTGTGTTAACGACATTCCTGGACCACCTCCAGCATGTTGGTTTTTGTCCGGATTATTTTCCATTTCTTCAGTGGCTCTTTTAGCATTTAAATATTCTTCGTAACTAGGTTCGTTTGGGTCGCGTGGTTGTGCTTGTTGTCCATTATTGGTAGCTGGAAGATTCTTCTGTACCTGTTGCTTAGATGTGTTATTGGTTTGTTGATTGTTGTTAATGTTTGTGTTGTTCTCGTTGTTTACTTGATTATTGTTATGGTTTTGATTAGCATTTTCTTTTTTAGCTTCTGCTTTTTCTTTAGTTTCTTTCTTTTTATCTTTGTTCTCTTTCTTCGTTTCCGTTTTCTTGCTTTCCTCTTTCTTATCGGCGTCGTTGCTACCGCATGCACCTAACACTAACGTACTAGCTAAAACTAAATATAATAATCTTTTCATATTTTATACCCCTTTATTTGCAATTTGTTTTAATAAATTTATGATTTCATTGTTTTGTTCTATGATTTTGTTTTCGTTTTTAAGATGTTCGTCTAACATCTCTATTAAGACGAAATTTTGATTTATCATTTCGTAAGTAAACATTTGACCAGCATTATTAGGGTTAGAAAACGAACTACTGAAACGTGTTGAAAAGCTATCTATGAATTGACCAACTTTATTTTTTAACAACATATCTTTACCGCTCTCAGACATTGTATTTAGTTCGCGTTTATTTAAAGTTTTTTCGATAATTTTGTATTTCGTTTCCTGATTTCTTTCTATTTCTTCTACTTCATAAGGGATATTATTATTAAATTTTTCGATAATATCACGTTTTTCAGAAATTGACATACGATCAAATACTTGTTTTTGACCTTTATTTAACTTCCCTCGAATTTTTCCAGCAGTCCAAGATTCTTTAACTGTTAACTTATCATTAGGAACTTGATTCATCTTTTATACGACTCCTTTTCTCATATTTCTTTATATTTAAAAACTCTCAATGGCTCAAATGTAATTGAATATTCGCCGTAGTGGGTACCAATACCGTATATCTTTTTATATTGTTCTATCGCCTCCAATATGTATTCTTCGCTTAATTGTAGGTATTCGGACAACTCATACAAGTTACGTACGCCATAATTATAAGCTTCTACAATTTCACGTAGCGGTACAGCTGAAGTAAAACCATGTCTACGTGCATAATTTTCAAATTTTCTATTAATCCATTTTGATTGGTCTAAAATGTTGCCATACGTCAACTTGTGGTGTGCAAGTTCCTCATATAACACTTCCGCTTTGCGTCTTTCAGATAAATTTTTATTAATTAAAATTACCCCATTATCATAGAATCCTTCGAAATTACCCAAAGACTTCCCGTCATCGATTGGTATTTCTTTATTTTCAATAACCATCTTTTCGTATAAATACATAAAATTACCCCTTACTGATTTCGGTGTGCTTTTCTAACTAACTCCGCATACTTTCTAATTTCAATTAATTCTTCCTCTGTAAAATCTCCATCTAAGTGCGCGGCGATAGTATCTTGTTTTGTAGATTCTTCTCGTTCAGCAAATCCTAATAAATATTCTGTTTTTATTCCAAGTACTTTCGCAAAATCTTCAGCACGATTCAATGGGAACTCTCTAGTTAAATTTAAATATCTTGATACTGCTGATTTTGCTACACCTACACGACGAGCTAATTCACTTAGTGACATATTTTGTTCTTTCATTGATGTTTTAATTATTGTGATTATTTCATCATTAGTTCTCATTTCTTGTATCTCCTGAATTGAATATTTGTTCTTATTTGTGAACGATTTGATTATAACACCGTTCCCAAAAGAATACAATATATAAGAAAGAAAAAACTTTTTGAATTTTTTTTAGCAAAAAGTGTTGACGAATGAGAACGACAATGATAAATTGTAATTAGTTCTCAAACGAGAACGATAGGAGGTGTAAACGTGGTACTAAATTTAAAAAGATTGAGAGCGGAAAGAATAGCTTGTGGTATTACGCAAGATGAAATGGCTCACAAAATGGGGTGGAAAACAAGAACGCCTTATGCAAAGAGAGAAAATGGGATAGTAGATATTGGAGCGAATGAATTTATTAAAATGGCAAAAATATTAGGTTATGAAACAAATAACCTAGATATTTTTTTTACCAATAACGTTCCCGAAAAAGAACGTCAAACAAATTAGAGGAGGAAACTCAAATGCAGGAATTACAAACATTTAATTTTGAAGAATTACCAGTAAGGACATTAGAGGTTAACGGCGAACCATATTTTATAGGGAAAGATGTTGCTGACATTCTCGGTTACACAAATTCGAGGAAAGCATTATCTGACCATGTAGATGAGGAAGATAAGCTAACGTCACGAATCGTTACGTCAGGTCAAAACAGAAATGTAACGATCATCAACGAATCTGGATTATATAGTTTAATCTTTTCTAGCAAATTAGAAAATGCGAAACGATTCAAACGCTGGGTAACTTCGGAAGTTTTACCAACGTTAAGAAAAACCGGAGCGTACCAAGTACCTAGCGACCCGATGCAAGCATTGAGATTAATGTTTGAAGCTACAGAACAAACAAAACAAGAAATTAAAAATGTGAAAGATGATGTTATCGATTTGAAAGAAAATCAAAAACTGGATGCAGGAGACTACAATTTCTTAACTAGAACTATCAATCAAAGAGTAGCACATATCCAAAGGCTACATGCGATAACGAATCAAAAACAACGTAGCGAATTATTCAGGGATATTAATTCAGAAGTGAAAAAGATGACTGGTGCAAGCTCAAGAACGAATGTAAGACAAAAACATTTCGACGATGTAATTGAAATGATTGCTAATTGGTTCCCGTCACAAGCTACTTTATACAGAATTAAGCAAATTGAAATGAAATTTGAAAATGGAATATAGGAGGGGTTGAATATGGAATACATCGGATATGCAGACGCAAATGCGTTTGTAAAAATAAGTGGTATTTCAAAAGATGATCTAGAGAAAAAAGTTTACTCGCACAAAGAGTTTCAAAAAGAATGCATGTACAGATTTGGTCGAGGACAAAAACGTTATATAAAAATTGACAAAGCTATTCAATTTATCGGTACCAATTTAATGATTAATGAATACGAATTATAGGAGGATTATCAAATGAGTAAAACTTATAAAAGCTACCTAGTAGCAGTGCTATGCTTCACAGTCTTAGCAATTGTACTTATGCCGTTTCTATACTTCACTACAGCGTGGTCAATTGCGGGATTCGCAAGTATTGCAACTTTCATATTCTATAAAGAATACTTTTATGAAGAATAAAAAAACTGCTACTTGCGCCAACAAGTTACCGTCAAAGATTTAATAAATTATATTCGATTTAATAATACAACAACGGAGGAATGAACATGAACTTAATCGAGCAAGTTAGAGAAAAGATGAAAAAAGACGGTCTAAGTGTAAACAAACTTAGTCGTTTAACCGGTCTTTCTGTCGGTTACATTAGCAAATTACTAAATGGAAAAAGAAGAATAACCGAAAGAGTGAAGGATATTTTTGAAGATTATGTATCTGGAAAATATGACGGCATAGAAATACCGAGACATGCAGATGACAAATTACAAAGAATATATCTTCAAGGTTATAACCAAGCTATTAGAGATATGAAAGAGTTTATCAATTTAAAAAAGACTGATACCCACGCCAATGAGTAACAGTGACAAACGATTAACAAAATTAATTCGTGTTCAATATAAAACGAAACAAGGAGGAAGTCAAGATGTATTACGAAATAGGCGAAATCATACGCAAAAATATTCATGTTAACGGATTCGATTTTAAAATATTCATTTTAAAAGGTCATATGGGCATATCAATACAAGTTAAAGATATGAACAACATACCAATTAAACATGCTTATGTCGTAGATGAGAATGACTTAGATATGGCATCAGACTTATTCAACCAAGCAATAGATGAATGGATTGAAGAGAACACAGACGAACAGGACAGACTAATTAACTTAGTCATGAGATGGTAGGAGGTCGCTATGAAGCAGACTGTAACTTACATCATCCGTCATAGGGATATGCCAATTTATATAACTAACAAACCAACTGATAATAATTCAGATGTTAGTTACTCCACAAATAGAAATAGAGCTAGGGAGTTTAACGGTATGGAAGAAGCGAGTATCAATATGGATTATCACAAAGCAATCAAGAAAACAGTGACAGAAACAATTGAGTACGAGGAGGTAGAACATGACTGAAAAAACTAATCAAGATGTCGATATCTTAACGCAACTAGGTGTAAAAGACATCAGCAAACAAAATGCAAACAAGTTTTATAAATTTGCGATATACGGCAAGTTCGGGACTGGTAAAACTACGTTTTTAACAAAAGATAACAACGCCTTAGTACTAGATATAAATGAGGACGGAACAACGGTAACAGAAGATGGGGCAGTTGTGCAGATTAAGAATTACAAGCATTTTAGTGCAGTGATTAAGATGTTACCTAAAATTATTGAACAACTCAGAGAAAACGGAAAACAAATTGATGTTGTAGTGATTGAAACAATCCAAAAGCTACGTGATATCGCTATGGACGACATCATGGACGGAAAATTAAAGAAACCAACATTTAATGATTGGGGCGAGTGTGCTACACGCATTGTAAGTATTTATCGTTATATTTCTAAATTACAAGAACATTATCAATTCCATCTTGCTATAAGTGGACACGAGGGAATTAACAAAGACAAAGATGATGAGGGTAGCACTATCAATCCAACAATCACGATAGAGGCACAAGATCAAATAAAAAAAGCGGTCATCAGTCAATCTGATGTGTTAGCAAGAATGACAATAGAAGAACATGAGCAAGACGGCGAAAAAGCTTATCAATATGTTCTTAACGCTGAACCATCAAACTTATTCGAGACAAAGATAAGACACTCAAGCAACATTAAAATTAACAACAAACGTTTCATTAATCCAAGTATTAACGACGTAGTACAAGCAATCAGAAATGGAAACTAATAAAAAAACTAAAAAGGACGGTATTTAATTATGAAAATCACAGGACAAGCGCAATTTACTAAAGAAACAAATCAAGAAAAGTTTTATAACGGCTCAGCAGGGTTTCAAGCTGGAGAATTCACAGTGAAAGTTAAAAATATTGAATTCAATGATAGAGAAAATAGATATTTCACAATCATGAAGGCAAACAATATAAACATAATCAATTTGTACCGCCGTATAAATATGATTTCCAAGAAAAACAATTGATTGAATTAGTTACTCGATTAGGTATTAAGTTAAATCTTCCTAGCTTAGATTTTGATACCAATGATCTTATTGGTAAGTTTTGTCACTTGGTATTGAAATGGAAATTCAATGAAGATGAAGGTAAGTATTTTACGGATTTTTCATTTATTAAACCTTACAAAAAGGGCGATGATGTTGTTAACAAACCTATTCCGAAGACAGATAAGCAAAAAGCTGAAGAAAATAACGGGGCACAACAACAAACATCAATGTCTCAACAAAGCAATCCATTTGAAAGCAGTGGCCAATTTGGATATGACGACCAAGATTTAGCGTTTTAAGGTGTGGTTTAAATGCAATACATTACAAGATACCAGAAAGACAATGACGGCACTTATTCCGTCGTTGCTACTGGTGTTGAACTTGAACAAAGTCACATTGACTTACTAGAAAACGGATATCCACTAAAAGCAGAAGTAGAGGTTCCGGATAATAAAAAACTATCTATAGAACAACGCAAAAAAATATTCGCAATGTGTAGAGATATAGAACTTCACTGGGGCGAACCAGTAGAATCAACTAGAAAATTATTACAAACAGAATTGGAAATTATGAAAGGTTATGAAGAAATCAGTCTGCGTGACTGTTCAATGAAAGTCGCAAGGGAGTTAATAGAACTGATTATAGCGTTTATGTTTCATCATCAAATACCTATGAGTGTAGAAACGAGTAAGTTGTTAAGCGAAGATAAAGCGTTATTATATTGGGCTACAATCAACCGCAACTGTGTAATTTGTGGAAAGCCTCACGCAGACCTAGCGCATTATGAAGCAGTCGGCAGAGGAATGAACAGAAACAAAATGAATCACTACAACAAACATGTATTAGCGTTATGTCGCGAACATCATAACCAGCAACATGCGATTGGCGTTAAGTCGTTTGATGATAAATATCACTTGCATGACTCGTGGATAAAAGTTGATAAGAGGCTCAACAAAATGTTGAAAGGAGAAAAGTGATTTGGATATAAATACATTTAAAAAAGAAGCAAATGTGATGAACTTTTTATTGAGTATGCACAGCAAAATTATTAATGAAGAAAATGAATCAACTATCAGCAGTGAAATTGAGAAAAAAATATTGGAAATACCACTGGCTGATAGTTGGACAGACTATTTACTGTTAAGTAACGAAGAAGTAAACCTTAAGTTAAAAAAGTTGATAATGTTGCATCGCCGAAATCTACAACTGGTAATTGACGAAAAGCATCAAGAAGAGCTTGAAAGAATTCGACCTTCTTTTGATCAAAACTTTGACCCCAATCCTGTGAAAAGATATTCACAAAATTAGAAAGTTTGTATGTGAAGGTTTCGTATGCGTAGTAGTCAGTCTTTACTTTAATCATTTTCAATTCTGTTACTAAAGCCTTATTTAGATAATTTAGACATTCTAAATGGGCATGATTAAATGTATTTTCAGTAAGCGTATACGCGATGTTTAAAGCAGATTTAGCAATCAAAAATAAATCAGATTCCCAAAAGAAGGGGTGAGTTTTATCTAAATGTAATTCCTGTTTTTCAGACATTGTTAATAAACGTTTGAAATTATTTTCCATATTTTCACCCCCAATCTAACGCAGTAGCGATAACAAAATTATAGCAGAAAGGAGATAACGAAATGGCAACATTTAGAGTTTACAAAGAATCAGGCAACTTTGTCACAGTACACAAAGATTTTATACATGATTCTAATATAAGTTGGAAGGCTAAAGGTATTCTACTTTATTTGTTAAGTCGACCTGATAACTGGCAAATTTACGAAACAGAACTAGAGCAACATTCAACTGATGGACTTAGCGGTTTAAAGAGTGGAATCAAGGAACTGGAAGAAATTGGATATATTCAACGTAGTAGAAAACGTGATAAAAGTGGTAGGTTAAATGGTTATGAGTACTTAGTATATGAGCAACCGCACCACATTCGATTTTCCAACGTTGGAAAAACCGTTAACGGTAAAACCAACAATGGAAAAACCGTTAATGGTAAATCGCATACTACTAATAATAATAGTACTAATAATGATTTAACTAATAATAACAATACTAATAATGAAGGAAGTATATTGTCGGGCAACCCGACGGTGTCTTCCATTCCCTATAAAGAAATTATCGAATACTTAAATAAAAAAGCAGGAAAGCATTTTAAACATAATACAGCTAAAACAAAAGATTTTATTAAAGCAAGATGGAATCAAGATTTTAGGTTGGAGGATTTTAAAAAGGTGATTGATATCAAAACAGCTGAATGGTTAAACACGGATAGCGATAAATACCTTAGACCAGAAACACTTTTTGGCAGTAAATTTGAGGGGTACCTCAATCAAAAAATACAACCAACTGGCACGGATCAATTGGAACGCATGAAGTACGACGAAAGTTATTGGGATTAGGGGGATATTATGAAACCACTATTCAGCGAAAAGATAAACGAAAGCTTGAAAAAATATCAACCTACTCATGTCGAAAAAGGATTGAAATGTGAGAGATGTGGAAGTGAATACGACTTATATAAGTTTGCTCCTACTAAAAAACACCCGAATGGTTACGAGTATAAAGACGGTTGCAAATGTGAAATCTATGAGGAATATAAGCGAAACAAGCAACGGAAGATAAACAACATATTCAATCAATCAAACGTTAATCCGTCATTAAGAGATGCAACGGTTAACAACTATAAGCCACAAAATGAAAAACAAGTAAAAGCTAAACAAACAGCAATAGAGTATGTACAGGGTTTCTCTACAAAAGAACCAAAATCATTAATATTGCAAGGTTCATATGGAACTGGTAAAAGCCACCTAGCATACGCTATCGCAAAAGCAGTCAAATCTAAAGGGCATACAGTTGCTTTTATGCACATACCAATGTTGATGGATCGTATCAAAGCGACATACAACAAAAATGCAGTTGAAACTACAGACGAGCTAGTCAGATTGCTAAGTGATATTGATTTACTTGTACTAGATGATATGGGTGTAGAAAATACAGAGCACACTTTAAACAAACTTTTCAGCATTGTTGATAACAGAGTAGGTAAAAACAACATCTTTACAACTAACTTTAGTGATAAAGAACTAAATCAAAATATGAACTGGCAACGTATCAATTCAAGAATGAAACACAATGCGAGAAAAGTAAGAGTAATCGGAGACGATTTCAGGGAGCGAGATACATGGTAACCAAAGAATTTTTAAAAACTAAACTTGAGTGTTCAGATATGTACGCTCAGAAACTCATAGACGAGGCACAGGGCGACGAAAATAAGTTATATGACCTATTTATCCAAAAACTTGCAGAACGTCATACACGTCCCGCTATCGTCGAATATTAAGGAGTGTTAAAAATGCCGAAAGAAAAATATTACTTATACCGAGAAGATGGCACGGAAGATATTAAGGTCATCAAGTATAAAGACAACGTAAATGAAGTTTATTCGCTCACAGGAGCCCATTTCAGCGACGAAAAGAAAATTATGACTGATAGTGACCTAAAACGATTCAAGGGCGCTCACGGGCTTCTATATGAGCAAGAGCTAGGTTTACAAGCAACGATATTTGATATTTAGAGGTGGATGATGAGTAAATACAACGCTAAGAAAGTTGAGTACAAAGGAATTGTATTTGATAGCAAAGTAGAGTGCGAATATTACCAATATTTAGAAAGTAATATGAATGGCACTAACTATGATCGTATCGAACTACAACCTAAATTCGAACTACAACCTAAATTTGGGAAGCAAAGACCGATTACGTATATAGCCGATTTCTCTTTGTGGAAGGAAGGGAAACTGGTTGAAGTTATAGACGTTAAAGGTAAGGCGACTGAAGTTGCCAACATCAAAGCGAAGATATTCAGATATCAGTATAGAGATGTGAATTTAACGTGGATATGTAAAGCGCCTAAATACACAGGTCAAGAATGGATGGTATATGAGGACTTAGTGAAAGTCAGACGTAAAAGAAAAAGAGAAATGAAGTGATTTAATGCAACAACAAGCATATATAAATGCAACGATTGATATAAGAATACCTACCGAAGTTGAATATCAGCATTTTGATGATGTGGATGATGAAAAAGATGCACTGGCAGATTACTTATATAACAATCCTGGCGAAATACTAGAGTATGACAATTTAAAAATTAGAAATGTAAATGTAGAGGTGGAATAAATGGCGGGCATAAAAACGAAAGTGAGAATAGACGGTAAATTGATGACGCTTATTGATGTATCGGATAAATACGACATCAAAGTATCGACATTGATTACTAGGTACGACAGAGGGGCGAGGGGGAAAGATTTAATACAAAATGTAGTAAAGCCTAAGAAAGTAAAGGTTGACGGCAAAATGATGACTGTTAGCGAAATAGTTAAAAAGTACAACCTAAGCAAAGGACTAATTAATTACAGGGTAGCAAAAGGGCTAACGGGCGATGCGCTTATTGCGCCACCACAAGAAAAACCCCCTTCTAAATACACTGAATATGAAAATGAGCAGATGAAAAAGAAAGGACTCACGCCCGAAATAGTTAGAAACAGAGTTGCGAAGGGTTGGGAGATGTCGGAAGCAATTGATGCACCTTTCGGCATGAAGCTAAACGACTATAGAGAAATACAAATAACAAAAACTTTGGAGCGAGAGCGTGAAATGGCTAGGCAACGACGTAAAGAAGCTGAGCTAAGAAGAAAGAAGCCACATTTGTTTAATGTACCTCAAAAACATTCACGTGATCCGTACTGGTTCGATGTCACTTATAACCAAATGTTCAAGAAATGGAGTGAAGCATAATGAGCATAATCAGTAACAGAAAAGTAGATATGAATGAAATGCAAGACAATGTTAAGCAACCAGCACATTACACATACGGCGACATTGAAATTATAGATTTTATTGAACAAGTTACGGCACAGTACCCACCACAATTAGCATTCGCAATAGGTAATGCAATTAAATACTTGTCTAGAGCACCGTTAAAGAATGGTCATGAGGATATGGCGAAAGCGAAGTTTTATGTCGATAGAGCATTTGATTTGTGGGAGTAATGGACATGACAGATAGCGCACGTAAAGAATACTTAAACCAATTTTTCGGTTCTAAGAGATATCTGTATCAGAATAACGAGCGAGTGGCACATATCCATGTATTAAATGACACTTATTACTTTCACGGGCATATCGTACCAGGTTGGCAAGGCGTGAAAAAGACATTTGATACAGCGGAAGAGCTTGAAAAATATATAAAGCAACATGGTTTGGAATATGAGGAACAGAAGCAACTAACTTTATTTTAAGGAGTTGGAAATGATGAAAATCAAAATTGAAAAAGAAGTGAATTTACCTGAACTTATCCAATGGGCTTGGGATAACCCCAAGTTATCAGGTAATAAAAGATTCTATTCAAATGATGTTGAGCGCAACTGTTTTGTGACTTTTCATGTTGATAGCATCTTATGTAATGTGACTGGATATGTATCAATTAACGATAAATTTACTGTTCAAGAGGAGATATAACAATGAAAATCAAAGTTAAAAAAGAAATGAGATTAGATGAATTAATTAAATGGGCGCGAGAAAATCCGGATCTATCACAAGGAAAAATATTTTTTTTAACAGGATTTAGTGATGGATTCGTTCGTTTTCATCCAAATACAAATAAGTGTTCGACGTCAAGTTTTATTCCAATTGATATCCCCTTCATAGTTGATATTGAAAAAGAAGTAACGGAAGAGACTAAGTTTGATAGGTTGTTAGAGGTATATGAGATTCAAGAAGGAGTCTATAAATCCGCATTACACAAAGGTATCAGTTTGAACGAACGTTTTGAAGACGACAATATTTTTCCTACTAAAGCATTCTATATCTTAAACGATGACATGACGATGACATTGATTTGGAAAGATGGGGAGTTGGTAGAATGATGTTGAAATTTAAAGCTTGGGATAAAGATAAAAAAGTTATGAGTATTATTGACGAAATCGATTTTAATAGTGGGTACATTTTGATTTCAACAGGTTATAAAAGTTTCAATGAAGTAAAACTATTACAATACACAGGATTTAAAGATGTGCACGGTGTGGAGATTTATGAAGGGGATATTGTTCAAGATTGTTATTCGAGAGAAGTAAGTTTTATCGAGTTTAAAGAAGGAGCCTTTTATATAACTTTTAGCAATGTAACTGAATTACTAAGTGAAAATGACGATATTATTGAAATTGTTGGAAATATTTTTGAAAATGAGATGCTATTGGAGGTTATGAGATGACGCTCACCTTATCAGATGAACAATATAAAAATCTTTGTACTAACTTTAACAAGTTATTAGATAAACTTCACAAAGCATTAAAAGATCGTGAAGAGTACAAGAAGCAACGTGATGAGCTTATTGGAGATATAGCTAAGTTAAGAGAGCGTAACGAAGAGCTGGAGAACATGTGGCGCACAGTCAAAAATGAATTGCTTGGAAGATACGAATTTTACCGTTTTAGACTTAACGAACTACAGATTGAGAGTAGAGCGAACAAGGCAGTAGCTATAAACATGGGAGCTAAAATCAACGCAAGTGCTATATTGTACCGAATGGACAAATTAGACGGAACAAATGAGTTCTACGAATTTTTAGGACAAATGGAGGATGACACTAATGAATAACCGTGAACAAATAGAACAGTCCGTTATAAGTGCTAGTGCGTATAACGGCAATGACACAGAGGGATTACTAAAAGAGATTGAGGACGTGTATAAGAAAGCACAAGCGTTTGATGAAATACTTGAGGGTTTACCTAATGCTATGCAAGATGCACTCAAAGAAGATATTTATCTTGATGAAGCAGTAGGGATTATGACGGGTCAAGTTGTCTATAAATATGAGGAGGAACAGGAAAATGACTAACACATTAACAATTGATCAGTTACAAGAGTTATTACAAATACAAAA
>OBZA01000205.1_pt1 | contig 23796 bp, 21 predicted proteins | sample 1476871 | NCBI WGS metagenome assembly OBZA01 (sample SAMEA2580227, study PRJEB22360) | human gut metagenome | biome: human gut; feature: human-associated habitat; material: faeces | place: Denmark | collected 2008/2010
AGTTTAATGTATTTAAACAACTAAGTTGTTTAAATACATTAAACTATTTTTAGGAGGCTTTACAGAAATGAAAAAAGCAAAATTATTCGGTTTTAGTTTGATTGCATTAGGTTTATCAGTTTCACTTGCAGCATGTGGTGGTGGCAAAGGCAAAACCGCTGAAAGCGGCGGTGGCAAAGGGGATGCAGCGCATAGTGCTGTAATCATTACAGATACAGGCGGCGTGGATGACAAGTCGTTCAACCAATCTTCTTGGGAAGGATTGCAAGCTTGGGGTAAAGAACATGATTTACCAGAAGGTTCAAAAGGGTATGCATATATTCAATCGAATGATGCAGCTGACTATACAACAAATATTGACCAAGCGGTATCAAGTAAATTCAACACAATCTTTGGTATTGGCTACTTGCTAAAAGATGCAATTTCTTCTGCAGCAGATGCCAACCCTGATACAAACTTTGTTTTAATCGATGATCAAATCGATGGCAAAAAGAATGTCGTTTCTGCAACATTTAGAGATAATGAAGCAGCTTACTTAGCCGGTGTTGCTGCTGCAAACGAAACAAAAACGAACAAAGTCGGTTTTGTTGGTGGTGAAGAAGGGGTCGTAATTGACCGTTTCCAAGCTGGTTTTGAAAAAGGTGTGGCTGATGCTGCGAAAGAATTAGGTAAAGAAATTACTGTTGATACAAAATATGCGGCTTCATTTGCTGATCCTGCCAAAGGGAAAGCTTTAGCTGCTGCAATGTACCAAAACGGCGTTGATATCATCTTCCATGCTTCTGGTGCGACTGGACAAGGAGTCTTCCAAGAAGCAAAAGACTTGAATGAATCAGGTTCTGGCGACAAAGTTTGGGTAATCGGCGTTGACCGCGATCAAGATGCTGATGGCAAGTACAAAACAAAAGACGGCAAAGAAGACAACTTCACGTTAACTTCAACGCTTAAAGGTGTCGGCACAGCGGTTCAAGATATTGCCAACCGTGCGTTAGAAGACAAATTCCCTGGTGGCGAACATTTAGTTTATGGATTAAAAGATGGTGGCGTTGACTTAACAGACGGCTATTTAAACGACAAAACAAAAGAAGCTGTTAAAACAGCAAAAGATAAAGTAATCTCAGGTGACGTAAAAGTCCCAGAAAAACCAGAATAATTTAAGCTCCTAAATGAAAAAAGAAGGGCTCATTATTGTTCCTTCTAAAAATAAAGTGGTCCTTGGCAGCGACGGCTGCCAAGGAACCCCTTTATGATGTTTGGATTTTTAACTAAATAGTTGAGGTTCTTCAACTACTTAGTTAAGGGTCAAAATTACCCTCTAAAGTATTGCCAATATAATTTTGTTAGGAAGTGAATAGACCTTGTCTCAAGAAGAAAACGTAATTGAGATGCGTAAAATCACCAAAGAATTTGGGACGTTCAAAGCCAACGACCAAATTGATTTACAAGTAAAACCTGGTGAAATCCACGCACTGCTAGGTGAAAATGGTGCAGGCAAGTCGACCTTGATGAATATCTTATCAGGGCTATTGGAACCGACCTCAGGTGAGATTTATATGAATGGCGAAAAAGTCAACATTACAAGTCCTACTGCAGCCAATCGTTTAGGAATCGGAATGGTCCATCAGCATTTTATGTTAGTTGAAGCCTTTACTGTGACTGAAAATATTATCTTAGGTAGTGAACCTACCCATGGCGGTATTTTAGACCGGAAAAAAGCGAAAAAAGAGATTGAAGAAGTGTCTAAGCAATACGGGTTGGATGTAAATCCCAATGCCTATATTCGCGATATTTCTGTGGGTATGCAACAACGGGTTGAAATTTTAAAGACCTTATATCGTGGTGCGAACGTTTTAATTTTTGACGAACCAACCGCAGTATTAACGCCACAAGAAATTGATGAATTAATGATTATTTTGAAAGAACTAACCGATGAAGGCAAATCGATCATTTTAATTACACATAAGTTAGATGAAATTAAAAAAGTGGCGGACCGTTGTACGGTTATTCGCCGGGGGCAAAGTATTGGCACCGTCAATGTGAAAGACGTTTCTTCGCAACAGTTAGCCGATATGATGGTGGGTCGTTCTGTTTCCTTCAAAACAGAGAAAAAACCAGCGCAACCGAAAGAAACAATTTTATCAATTAAAGATTTAGTAGTGAAAGAAAGCCGCGGCTTAGATGCAGTGAAAAATCTTAGCTTAGATGTCCGAGCAGGGGAAGTTGTTGGAATTGCGGGGATTGATGGCAATGGACAAACAGAATTAATCCAAGCCTTAGCAGGATTAACCAAAGTCGAAAACGGGTCCATTCATTTGAATGAAAAAGAGATTACTAATCGCAAACCTCGGGAAATTACGGAAATGGGTGTCGCCCACGTTCCTGAAGACCGACATAAATATGGCTTGGTATTAGAGATGACATTGGCTGAAAATATTGGCCTACAAACGTATTACCAAAAACCATACAGTTCAACAGGTATTTTAAACTATCGAATGATTAACAAACACGCCCGTGAATTAATTGAAGAATATGATGTACGGACTCCTAATGAACTAGTACCAGCTCGGGCGCTTTCAGGTGGGAATCAGCAAAAAGCAATTATTGCCCGAGAAGTTGACCGCGATCCAGATTTGTTGATTGTTTCTCAACCAACACGCGGTTTAGATGTCGGAGCTATTGAATACATTCATCGTCGACTAATTGAACAAAGAGATAAAAATAAAGCTGTTTTATTAGTAAGTTTTGAATTAGACGAAATTTTGAACGTTTCTGATCGTATCGCTGTTATTCATGCGGGGGAAATTGTCGGAATTGTTGATCCGAAAGAAACGACAGAAAATGAATTGGGCTTGTTAATGGCTGGCTACTCATTGGAAGAAGCCCGTGCTGAGTTATCAAAAGTAGAGGCAGGTGAAACTGTTGAATAATCGTTCTGAAAAAATAAGAAATATTTTAGTCCCTGTGTTATCTGTTATTATGGGTTTCCTCTTAGGGGCAATTATTATGGTTATCTTTGGCTATGACCCAGTGGCTGGGTATCAAGCGATGTTTGAAACAGCTTTCCAAGGAAAGAAAAGTATTGGTGAGATTTTTGTAACCGCAGCACCGTTGATTTTTACCGCTTTAGGATTCTCGGTGGCAAATTCGGCTGGATTCTTTAATATCGGGCTTTCAGGACAAGCCTTATGTGGTTGGGTGGCTAGTATTTGGGTCGCTTTATCCATGCCTGATGCACCCCGGATGATTGCGTTGCCGGTGGCGATTATTGTTGGCGCAGTTGCAGGAGCTTTAGCAGCAGCCATTCCAGGTTTCTTGCGTGCCTATTTTGGGACGAGTGAAGTTATTGTTACGATTATGTTGAATTATATTTTATTATACACAGGAAATCATATTGCTAATAATGTCATGAAACCAAGTATTATGGCGAATAAAGGGATCACCAAAATGATTGGTGCGAATGCATCATTACGCTCACCGTTTTTAACAAGTATCAGTGATGGCTCTCGTTTGAATATTGGCATTTTCTTGGCCTTCATTTTCCTTATTCTTGTGTGGTTTTTGATGAAAAAAACAACGCTTGGTTTTGAAATTCGGTCGGTGGGGTTAAACCCATTTGCTTCTGAATATGCTGGAATGAGCAGCAAGCGAACGATTATTTTATCCATGATGATTTCAGGAACGCTGGCTGGTTTAGGTGGTGCGGTCCAAGGATTGGGGACTTTCCAAAACTTCTTTATTCAAAACACATCGTTGAGCATTGGGTTCGATGGTATGGCCGTGTCTCTATTAGGAGCAGGTAGCTCAATCGGGATTTTACTTTCCGCATTACTGTTTGGAATGTTAAAACTTGGTGGACAAGGAATGCCGTTGATAGCTGGTGTGCCAACCGAATTAGTTGATGTTGTTATTGCAGCAATTATTTTCTTTGTGGGAATTAGTTATTTAATTCGTTTCTTGTTAGCAAAAGCGTCTGGTAGTAAAAAAGAAGTAGCGATTGTAGAAACAATTGAAGCGGCGCCAGACAAAAACAATCAAGAGGGGGGAGACATCTAATGGATTTAGCAACAATTTCCTCAATCATCACGCAAACATTAGTGTATGCAACTCCGCTCATCTTGACAGCATTAGGCGGAACGTTCTCAGAACGAAGTGGTGTGGTTAACGTTGGTTTGGAAGGTATTATGGTAATGGGCGCTTTCAGTTCGGTCGTTTTTAACTTGACGTTTGCTGATACATTTGGCGCGGCGACACCATGGATTGCTTGTTTAGTAGGAGGCGTTGTCGGGATTGTCTTTTCTCTCTTACATGCCGTTGCAACTATTAACTTACGAGCAGATCATATTATCAGTGGTACTGTCATTAACTTGATGGCACCGGCGCTAGGGGTTTTCCTAGTAAAAGTTATTTATCAAAAAGGACAAACAGATATGATTACACAATCATTTGGCTATTTTTCTTTCCCAGGATTGTCAAAAATTCCAGTGATTGGTGAACTATTCTTTGCAAAAACCTCTTTACCAGCTTTCGTAGCAATTTTGATTGCGATTTTAGCTTGGTTTGTCATTTATAAAACACGTTTTGGCTTACGGTTACGTTCTGTGGGGGAACATCCACAAGCGGCAGATACATTGGGAATTAATGTCTACTTAATGCGTTATTCTGGCGTCTTGTTATCCGGCTTCTTAGGCGGTATGGGCGGAGCTGTCTTTGCTCAAAGTATTGCGGGTCGTTTCGGGATTACCACAATTGCAGGACAAGGGTTTATTTCAATGGCCGCAATGATCTTTGGTAAATGGAATCCACTTGGGGCAATGGGCGCAGCCTTATTCTTTGGCTTTGCACAAAACTTAAGTATTGCTGGGGAAAACTTACCAATTATTTCAGAAATTCCAAAAGTTTATCTACAAGCAGCACCATACGTATTGACCATTTTAGTCCTAGTTGTGTTCTTCGGAAAATCATCGGGACCAAAAGCGAACGGGAAAAATTACGTCAAAACGAAATAATAAAAGAAATAGGCCCTCCGTCAAAGCGACGGGGGGCCATTTCTTTTCTTAGGATAATCAGTTGAACACAAGCGACATTAGGCACTGCTTCACTGCAAAAAAGCGAGTTGATAAAGGTAACTTTTCTTTTGGCTGTTTTTTACAATTCGAAGGAAGTGTCGAAATTTTGAAAAAAACCAAATAGGTCTAGCAGCTTTTTTTCAAAAATCGTTGGTTTTTCTGCTATACTTTTGTTTGTAGTAAGCATAGGAAAAGTGGAGGACGTTCAATGAATAAAACACGTGTAGAAGCATTTAGTGATGCAGTCATTGCCATCATCATGACCATCATGATTTTAGAAATTAAAACCCCTCAAGTGGGTGTTTTGGCAGGTTTGATAGAAAATATCCCATATTTTTTATCGTTTATTGTCAGTTTTATTTTTATCTGTATCGCATGGTACAATCATCATTACATAATGTCCGTAACTCATTGGTTTTCTAAAAAAGCGTTTTGGGCAAATAATTTTTGGTTATTCTCCATGGCCTTCATTCCGGTAGCAACTGCTTGGGTGAGTGAATTTTGGTGGATGCGGGCACCTGTTTATTTTTATCTTGTTGTGTATACGGTTTGGGATTTTGCCTACTTCTTGTTAACAAGGATCATTTATGAAGATAATGTAGTGAAAGATCCACAAGGTGCAGCTAAGTTAAGAAAATCGAAATCTTATAGTAAGGCAACAAAAATCATTCATCTTTGTCTTTTCGCAATCGGATATATCGGCATTTATTTTTATCCGCCCATTGGCATTGGTGTGATTTTATCAGAAGCGGTTATCTGGTATTTAAATGTGCCAAAAGAGGGAGACCGCTTGGAGTGTTAAAAGTTTTGATTGTATAAAGAGTCGTGTTCTTTTTAAGGAGCAGGCTATTCGAAAAAAACAATAAAAAAGTTTCCTAATTACGGTGGGAGACTTTTTTTCTTTCAGTTTTTAAGCCCTGCTAAAATCGAAGGAATCAGTGAAAATTTTAATGCTCTTTCAGGCAATAATAGCGGATTCATGGTATAATTGAAGAGCTGAGAATAAATAGATTATTCTGTTTGATTCTCGAGACTATTTAAAAGGCTAGCGTAAAATAATTGTCATTCTTGACGTATTTACGACCTTAGAGGAGGAAGCAAGTGTGTTTAAACGTATTCATTTAATCGTACTAGATTCAGTCGGTATTGGTGAAGCACCAGATGCTGAAAAATTTGGAGATGTCGGCAGTGATACACTAGGTCATATTGCCAAAGAAGCGGGACTAACCATTCCTCATTTAGAAAAACTTGGATTGGGAACTATTGCTCCTTTAACAGGTGTCAAAGCAGTGGCAGACCACGATGGCTATGCCACCAAATTAGAAGAAATTTCTGTTGGAAAAGATACTATGACCGGTCACTGGGAAATTATGGGCTTGAACATCAAAAAACCTTTTCGGGTATTCCCAAACGGCTTTCCTGAAGAATTGCTGAAACAAATTGAAGATTTTTCTGGGCGAAAAGTTGTTTGTAACAAACCATATAGCGGGACAGCGGTCATTGATGATTATGGCGAACATCAAATGAAAACAGGGGATTTAATTGTTTATACTTCAGCAGACCCTGTTTTACAAATTGCGGCGCATGAAGACATTATTCCATTAGAAGAATTGTATAAAATTTGTCAATATGTTCGTGACATTACGAAAGACGAACCTTATATGATTGGTCGGATTATCGCTCGCCCGTATGTTGGTGAACCAGGTAATTTCACTCGAACCAGTAACCGTCATGACTATGCTTTAGATCCTTTTGGCCATACTGTTTTAGATTCGTTGAAAGAAAACGGCAATGATGTGATCGCTGTTGGGAAAATTAACGACATCTTTAATGGACAAGGAATTACTGAAGCTATCCGCACGAAGAGCAATATGGATGGGGTGGATCAATTATTAACGGTCATGAACAAAGATTTCACAGGTTTAAGTTTTACTAACTTAGTGGATTTCGATGCGCTGTATGGCCACCGTCGTGATGTGAAGGGCTATGCAAAAGCCATCGAAGATTTTGATGGTCGTTTGCCAGAGATTATGGCAGCTATGGCCGAAGATGATTTGCTTTTAATTACAGCAGATCACGGGAATGACCCAACTTTCCCAGGAACAGACCACACACGTGAATATGTGCCTTTATTGGCTTATAGTAAAAAAATGACAAAACAAGGCAGCTTGCCACAAGGATTTTATTCAGATATTTCAGCAACGATTGCTGAAAACTTTGAAGTTCCTGCAACGGAAAACGGTCAAAGCTTTTTAAATCAATTACAATAATTCGAGGAGGCAACACATGACAACGTTAACGAATCATTTAAACGAAACAACTGAGTTTTTGAAAGAAAAAGGGGTGCAACAAGCAGACTTCGGTCTAATCTTAGGTTCTGGGTTAGGTGAATTAGCTAATGAAATAACCGATGCGATTGCTATTCCTTTCTCTGAAATTCCCCATTTTTCTGTTTCAACAGTCGTTGGACATGCTGGACAATTAGTTTACGGAACGCTTTCTGGAAAAAAAGTTTTGGCGACGCAAGGACGTTTTCATTATTATGAAGGACATTCGATGCAAACGGTCACTTATCCCGTTCGTGTGATGGCTGCTTTAGGCATTCATTCAATGATTGTAACCAACGCAGCTGGTGGTGTAAATGAAACATATACACCGGGGAATTTGATGTTAATCAATGACCACATTAATTTTACAGGCGATAATCCGTTAATTGGTGAAAATGATGAAGAAATCGGGCCGCGTTTTCCAGATATGAGTCATGCTTACACGCAAGAATATCGGGAAGTGGCAAAAAAAGTGGCTGCGGAACAAAATATTGATTTAAAAGAAGGCGTCTATATGGGCTTTTCTGGCCCGACATATGAAACGCCTGCAGAAATTCGGATGTCACGGACGATGGGTGCAGATGCAGTTGGCATGTCAACTGTTTCGGAGGTCATTGTAGCTGTGCATAGTGGCATGAAAGTACTAGGCATCTCTTGTATTACGAATTTAGCAGCTGGTATGCAAAGTAGTTTAAATCATGCAGAAGTAGTTGAAACAACTGAACGCGTTAAAGGACAATTCAAAGAGTTAGTGAAAGCAACACTAGCAGCTTTATAAAAAAAGGAGTAAACCAGAATGAGTGTGCATATCGAAGCAAAACCAGGTGAAATTGCCGATAAAATTTTACTACCAGGGGATCCCCTCCGAGCAAAATATATTGCGGAAACTTTTTTAGAGAATCCTGTCTGCTATAATCAAGTTCGTGGGATGTTAGGTTACACAGGAACGTATAAGGGACAGCGTGTTTCGGTCCAAGGAACAGGGATGGGGATGCCTTCAGCAGGTATTTATGCCCATGAGTTAATTAACTCTTACGATGTGAAGAAGTTAATTCGTGTTGGTACGTGTGGTTCTATTTCAGAAAAAGTCAACGTTCGTGAATTAGTTATCGCACAAGCAGCAGCGACACCTTCTTCCGCGATTCGCAATGATTTTCCTAAATATGATTTTCCACAAATTGCGAGCTTTGATCTTTTACTCAAATCTTACGAAATTGCTAAAGCAAAAGGCTTTACTACCCATGTTGGTAACGTATTGTCAGATGATGTTTTTTACAAAGATAGCTTAGATGATGTCTTTCGTTTAGGTCGATACGGGGTATTAGCGATTGAAATGGAAGCGGCAATGTTATATTATTTAGCAGCAAAATTTGATGTAGAAGCATTGGCGATTATGACGGTGAGTGATAGCTTGGTGACAGGCGAAGAAACAACGGCAGAAGAACGCCAAACGACGTTTAATGAAATGATTGAAGTTGGTTTAGAAACGGCAATTGCTAATTAAAAAAATGCTTGGATGATTATTTTCATCCAAGCATTTTTTTTTAATTTAAGAGCGCTTTTTTTACATCTTCAACAATTTGGGTATTCGCAATAGGTCCGTTGTATAACCAACTACTTTTTTTATCATAGGTATGAACTTGGTTATTTTTCACAGCAGGTAAGTTCTTCCAAATTGCTTCTTGGAAAAGAGGTGCTGATTCATCGCTGTTTACAAGGAAAATGTGGTCTGCGTCAAGCTCAGCTAATTTTTCTAAAGAAACTTGATTCCAATCCGCAGTAGCATTTTTAGAAATTTCTTCCACTAATTTTGGAACTTGGAGGCCTAAGTCCTGATAGAGCACGGTTCCGCTTGAGCGATTATCGCTAACCATAAAGACTTGGTTGTTGGTTACCCATAAGACTGCCGCAGATTTGCCAGCATCCTTTTTGCCGAGGTCTTCTTGGACGCCTTTGGTTAAGGTATCATAATCTTCTAACACTTTTTTCGCTTGTTCTTTTTTATCTAAAACAGTGGCAATATCTTCCAATTGATCACGCCAGGTGACATTTTCGCCGTTTTTGACTACATAAGTTGGCGCAATTTTACTGTATTCTTTGTATTTACCGCCTTCAACTAGAGCAGATGAACTGATTAATAATAAGTCAGGTTCAAATTTTAGAACCGCTTCATATGGCAAGTCATAGGAAATAGTGGGGACATCTTTCAATTCTTTCGCTAAATAATCTTGAATGCTGCCTTGTCCAACTGTCCATTGTGCCACTGGTTTTTCTCCTAATGCAACTAGATAATCTTCTAAATAACTCGCAATAATCCGTTTGGGTTTCGCGGGGACGGTTACTTTATTGCCTAAGGTATCTGTTACTTCATGTGTTTTGTCAGCGTTGTTGGCTTCTTTATTCGTATTACCACAAGCTGCGAGTAAGAATGAACCAAGAAGAAGGGTTGTACCAATTAGGACCGTCTTTTTTAAAAGTTTCATTGTGTAACTCCTTTATTTTTAGTTGATAACGATTCTCATTATCAGTTAAAAACGACCGTTTGTCAATCATCGCTTGCTTTTTTTGAGCAAATAAGTTGCATTTTTTAGATAATTCGTTTTTTGATTGGAAGAAACATTGCTTTTTAAGGAAGGGTCTTTTATAATCAAGGAACAATGAGTGAGAACGATTCTCAATAAATGTAAAATAACGACAGAAAAATTAAAGAGGAATGGTTATGAATTATTTAGAGGCAGAGGACTTAACTACAGGATATGGTCGTCAAGTGATTAGTGAAGCGCTGAACTGTTCATTTGAAGCGGGAACTATTACAAGTATTATTGGACCAAATGGTTGTGGCAAATCGACCTTGTTAAAAACACTTGCGCGTATTTTGCCAGCTGAGAAAGGCAAGGTGTTCATTAAGAACCAAGAACTTCAACATTTTTCTTCAAAAGAAGTAGCACAAGAACTAGCGATCTTATCACAAACGCCAGAAAATACAATCGATTTATCTGTTTTTGACCTCGTCTCTTTCGGGCGATATCCTTATCAATCGGGCTGGAAAAGTGTCACCACAGAAGATCAAGAGTACATACAATGGGCATTAGAATTAACAGGCTTAACTGAGTTAGCTAGAGAGTCTGTGGCAATTTTATCAGGTGGGCAACGCCAACGGGTTTGGATTGCTATGGCGCTAGTGCAGGATACAGATATTTTAATTTTAGATGAACCGACCACCTATTTGGATCCAGCGCATCAGCTAGAAATTTTAAATGTGTTAAAACGAATTAATCAAGAACATCAGAAAACTATCGTGATGACGATTCATGATATTAATTTAGCTTCTCGTTTTTCTGATCGCGTGATTGCGATGAAAGAGGGAAAGATTATCAATGAGGGAACACCGCAAGAAGTGATTACTGTTACTGGCTTAGCAGATGTTTTCGCTATTCAAGCAGAAATTAGTTATCATAGTCAGACACAGCGGCCACTAGTGCTTTCTTATGAGTTGATGGAAATGGAGCTGGATGGATGAAAGGCATAAGCGGATTTTGTAGACACCAATGGCAAGTGTTGCTTGTCTGTCTTTTTTTGCTACTGGGGACAATGCTTCTGTCATTGATGTTTGGTGCGACGTCGGTTTCGATTCAAACGATTATTGAATCATTTACGCACTTCGATGCGACCAATCAAGCGCATCAAGTCATCCAAACGGTTCGGTTGCCGCGGATTTTAGGGGCCGCTTTTGTGGGGGCAAGTTTAGCGGTGAGTGGGGCGTTAGCGCAAGGGATTACACAAAACCCATTGGCAGATTCTGGCTTGCTGGGTATCAATGCTGGGGCTGGCTTGGGCTTAGCGCTTGTTTTTGCTTTCCTCCCTCAGGCAAGTTATTGGTGGCTTTTAGTTGTTTCTTTTCTTGGTGCTGGCGTGAGTGTGGCACTGATTTATTATCTTTCTAATCATTCAATTCGAGGAGCAAGCCCCATGCGTCTGACCTTAGTGGGAGCTGGTATTAGTGCCCTTTTTTTATCATTTAGTCAATTCTTAGCCATTCAGTTCAATTTGAGTCAAGAGTTAACGTTTTGGTTTCTTGGCGGTGTCAGCGTTATTTCTTGGGCACAATTAAAAATAGTCGTTCCTATCTTTCTGGGCGCATTTGCATTAGCAATTCTGATTAGTCCGTCGGTGACTATTTTACGGTTTGGCGATGATGCAACAATTGGTTTGGGGCGACATCCGCAGCGTATTCGGTTGTTCGCCAGTATAACGATTTTACTTTTATCAGGATTGTCTGTGGCGCTGGTTGGCTCGGTCAGTTTTGTTGGTTTGGTGGTGCCTCATGTGATGCGAACAGTTTCTGGAGAAAATTACCGTCGCTTGATTCCGTTCTCAGCGTTAGGCGGTGCGCTCCTCGTTTTGGTGGCAGATTTAATCGCTCGAATGGTGAATCCGCCTTTTGAAACACCATTTGGGATTATCACGGCCTTAATTGGCATCCCATTCTTTCTTTATTTATTTCGTAAAGGAGGGCAACTAGGATGACACAGAAAAAAGTGTCCCGTTGGGTGGCTATCTTAATAATTGGGATTATCCTAACTGCTTGTATCAGTTTAACGCAAGGGGAATTATCTGTTTCCTTCATGGATTTAAAAGTCCTTCTTTTGGGACAGGGAAGTCAGGCCAAACAACTGTTAGTTTGGGATTTTCGGTTACCACGGATTGTGCTTGCGGTCCTGGCGGGCGCAGCTTTAGGCTTAAGCGGCGCTATTCTTCAAGGGATTACTCGGAATCCGTTGGCAGATACTGGGATTTTAGGCATTAATGCGGGTGCGGGTTTGGCAGTGATTTTGTTTATTAGTTTTGTTGAGACGACAAGTATCACAACGTTTGCACTTCCACTCGTGGCCTTAGTTGGCGGCTTGCTAGCGGCTGTTGGGATTTTGGTAATCGCGTATCATCATCGTTTAGGATTGACGCCAGTTCGAATGGTCTTAGCGGGTGTCATTTTGAGTACGGGTATTTCAGCACTCACCTTATTAATTACATCAAAAATTGACACTGAAAAGTACCGTTTTGTTACAATGTGGCAAGCAGGCAGTATCTGGGGCAGTAATTGGTTCTTTGTGGGCTCTTTGTTGCCTTGGCTAGTCATCGGGTTCTTTTTTGCGATGAAGCGTCATCGTCTGTTGGATATTTTACAATTGGGGGACGAAACAGCTATTTCTGTAGGTATTGCTGTGAAAAAAGAACGAATCGTTTCGTTGCTGTTAGCGGTGATGTTGGCGGCTTCAGCGATTTCCGTTACAGGGGGAATTAATTTTTTAGGTTTACTTGCGCCACATATTGCTCGCAAATGTGGTTTTACGCAACAAAAACAGGTATTGCCATTGGCGGCGTTGTTTGGGAGTTTGCTTTTATTGGTTAGTGATACGATTGGTCGGCTATTGCCTGGCAATGGAGAAATGCCTGCAGGGATTATTGTTGCGATCATCGGTGCGCCTTATTTTCTTTATTTGTTAATCAAAACAAGCGATTCGTTATAAAAAAGAATCAAAAGCTGGGTCAAGCGATCGTTGTGAAAGCAACTGTCATTTGCTCGGCTTTTTGATTGGCGGATTTTTGAAAAAATAGTATGATAAATGCGTAAGAGCATTGAATGGAGGATGAAAGAATGGAAAACTTTAATTTTTATGTACCAACAGACATCCGTTTTGGGAAAGATCGTTTAGACGAATTACCTGCTGTGTTAGATCAATTTGGCAAAAATGTCTTACTTGTTTATGGTGGCGGTAGTATCAAACGTAATGGCTTGTACCAACAAATTACTGATTTGGCCCAAAAAAACGGGCATACATTGATTGAGTTGAGCGGTGTCGAACCAAACCCGCGCATTGAAACCGTTAGAAAAGGAATTGAGTTGTGTAAAGAAAACCAAGTCGATGTTATTTTAGCAGTTGGCGGTGGTTCGACCATTGATTGTTCCAAAGCAATTGCTGCGGGCTTTTATTCGGAAGAAGATATCTGGACAGTTATTGCAGCCAGAAAAGGGTATACTGGTCCTGCTTTACCAATCGTGACCATCTTGACTTTAGCAGCGACAGGTAGTGAAATGAACGCAGGTGCTGTCATTTCTAACTTAGAAACCAATCAAAAATTAGGCTTTGGTGGTCCGAATATGATTCCAAAAGTTTCGTTCTTGGATCCAACGAATACTTTTACGGTTCCTCAAAATCAAACAGCAGCTGGCTCAGCGGATATTTTCAGTCATTTGATTGAAAACTATTTTAGTATTTCGACAGGCACGGACGTCCAAGATTTTGTGTCAGAAGGCTTAATGCGAACGGTTATCAAAAATTGTCCTATTGCTTTAGAAAATCCAGAAGATTATGATGCACGTGCTAATTTAATGTGGGCAAGTAGTTTAGCCTTAAATGGGTTAACAGGGCGCGGCAAACAAGGTGTTTGGTCTTGTCACCCAATGGAACATGAATTAAGTGCGTTTTATGACATTACGCATGGGATTGGCTTAGCAATTTTAACGCCTCGTTGGATGAATTACGTTTTGTCTGAACAAACCGTAGGCAAATTTGCACAGTTTGCTCGAAATGTTTGGGGAATAGTCGAACAAGAAGAAGAAGTAGCAGCGAAAAAAGGTATTCAAGCATTGTATGATTACTTTGTGGCTTGTGGCATTCCAATGACATTACCAGAAGTTGGCATCGAAGCAGATAAATTTGAAGAAATGGCACAACAAGCTGTGGCCCATAGTGCAATTGCTGAAAAGGCTTATGTACCATTGGATGTAGCGGACATAGTAGCGATTTATAAAGATTGTTTAACCGAAAGTCAATTTATTTAATCCATAAAAAAGCTTTTGTTAATAAGAAACAAGTTCTTATAAGTAGTATTTTTCTTTCACAGTTAAATCATCGTTTAATTCATAAACTAATGGTTTACCTGTTGGGATTTCAAGATCCATAATATCTTCATCAGAAATGCCTTCGATGTGTTTAGCTAAAGCACGTAATGAATTACCATGAGCCGCTACTAAGACAGTTTTGTTGTCTTTTAAAGCTGGCGCAATTTCATCTTGCCAGAATGGTAATGCACGTTCCAAAGTAACTTTCAAGTTTTCGCCACCAGGAATATCGCGTTGGTCTAACATTGCATAACGACGGTCGTTTGCTGCAGAACCTTCATCTGTTGCTTCCATTAATGGAGGAAGAGTATCGTAAGAACGACGCCAGATGTGGACTTGTTCGTCTCCGTATTTTTCAGCAGTTTCTTTTTTGTTTAGTCCTTGTAATTTACCATAGTGACGTTCGTTTAAGCGCCAAGATTTGATTTGAGGTACCCATAATTGATCTGAGTATTCTAGTAAATAGTTACAAGTTTTGATGGCACGAGTTAAAACAGAAGTATAAGCAACGTCGAATTCGATGCCTGCTTCTTTAATTTTACGGCCGCCTTCTTTTGCTTCTTCAACACCTTCAGGTGCTAAATCTACGTCAGCCCATCCAGTAAATTGGTTTAAGGCATTCCATTCGCTAAGTCCATGACGAGAAAAAACTAATTTTGGCATGTATAAGCTCTCCTTTGAGTTTAGTTTTCTGAAAATAAGATTTCCACGTTTATTGTACACCGTTTTGCGCAAGATTTCCAATGGAAAATAGTAAAAAAACGTGAAAGTTGCTGAAAAATTAGAGTGAAATCGAATCAAAAAAGAAGCCCCATCTGAAGGACTTCTTTTTTATTCTTAGGAATACAACCTCTCGACATCTGTCTCAGGTAAATTGATGTACTTATAACAAGTGCCCACCGAAACGCCGCATTTATTAGAAATAAATTGGATTGTTTCTTTGTTTTCGTAATATAATGCACGGATTTTGCGGACGGTGCGTCCATCGATTTTTGGACGTCCACCTACTTTTCCGTTTTCACGAGCTTTGTGGAGCCCGACGAGTGTTCGTTCTTTAATTAGTGCACATTCCATCGCGGATAAGCTCTCCATTAATTGGAAATAGGCTTCACCTGTTGGAAGGTGAGTATCAATTCCTTCTGAAATGCTGACAAAATCAACTTGTTTTTCCTTTAGCATTTTCATAAAGTCTGTTAATTGGCGGGTTGTTTTACCTAAATGGTGCAATTTACAAACAATAAGTGTATCCCCAGCAGAAAGAAGTTTTTCGACTTCGTCTAAGACACTGATCTCCGCTTGAGGATCAAATGTCTCTTGGAAAATATCATCACAACCAAACGATTGGAGAGTGGTTAGTTGATTTTTTAAATCGTCTTCAATAATAGTTGTGCGTGCATAACCAATTCGTTTCATATATTATCCTTCCTATATAAATAATCTTTTTTCACACATTCTTAACGTGCGGGAACATGTAAGGTTTTCGGTCCATCTTCATAACCGACGATTACCATAGAAACCATATTTAAAAATAAGCCGTGTTCAACGACGCCAACCAAGTTGTCTAAATAAGAACCTAAAGCTTCTGGATCTGTAATTTTTTCTAAATGCAAATCGATGATATGGTGGCCTCCATCTGTTATTAATGTTTCGCCAGCAGCGTTTAAACGAAGTGTTGGGTGATAGCCTTTTTCTTCAAATAAATGCACTAGTTGGCGGCTGCCATAAGGAACAACCTCAACGGGAAGTGGGAAAGCTCCTAAATCGTCCACCATTTTTGATTTATCCACAATCCAAATACATTTCTTTGAATAAGTGGCCACAATTTTTTCAAAAAGTAAGGCAGCGCCACCGCCTTTGATTCCTTGAAAATCAGCGCTGATTTCATCGGCGCCATCAATCGTAAGATCTACATACGGAACCTCATCAATACCCTTTAAAGGAATGCCCAAGGCCAAGGCTTGTTTCTCTGTTTCTTTTGAAGTAGTAACCCCTACGATTGACAATCCTTCTTCTTTTACGCGACGACCAATTTCGTCTACCATAAATTTTGCTGTTGAGCCAGTACCCAAACCGACAATCATGCCGTCTTCTACATATCTTGCAGCTTCGATTCCTACCATTTGTTTCAGATTCATCGCTGTTTTCCGCCCCCTTCAATAGTCAAAGATATTGTACCGTTATTTAACTAAAAAAGATAGAAAGTTTTTGAAAAAGTCATAAAAATTTTTAAAGGAAAAGTACGTTTAAATAGAAGGAAAATCTTTTTTTCGAAAGGCGAAAGAAGAGGGTTGACAGCTGATACTTATCGTGGTATCCTAACAAAGGTGCTTTATCTACAGGTTCCTTATAGGGACGTGCTGACTGTCTATCAAAGCATATTTGATAAAGAGTGCAGAGATTGCATTATTTTTTATCGCGAAAAAAGAACCACCTGGATGTGTGGAACTAGAAGCGAAGTAAGGAAGGAGGAGAACAAGGAATGCCTACAATTAACCAATTAGTACGTAAACCTCGTAAATCTAAAGTAGAAAAATCTGATTCACCAGCCTTAAACAAAGGATATAACAGTTTTAAGAAAACTCAAACAAACGTTAACTCTCCGCAAAAACGTGGAGTTTGTACACGTGTGGGTACGATGACACCTAAAAAACCGAACTCAGCTTTACGTAAATATGCCCGTGTTCGTTTGTCAAACTTAATCGAAGTTACAGCTTATATCCCAGGTATCGGTCACAACTTACAAGAACACAGCGTGGTATTATTACGTGGTGGACGTGTAAAAGACTTACCAGGGGTACGTTACCATATCGTTCGTGGTGCGCTTGATACTGCCGGTGTTAACGACCGTAAACAAAGCCGCTCTAAATACGGTACAAAACGTCCTAAAGCTTAATTATAATAAGACAATAACAACTTGAAAAATCATATTTCGGAAGGAGGAGTTACGGATGCCTCGTAAAGGTCCTGTTGCAAAACGTGATGTTTTACCAGATCCAATTTATAACTCAAAATTAGTAACTCGCTTAATCAACCGTGTAATGGTTGACGGTAAACGCGGGATTGCTGCTAACATTATCTATAATTCATTTGATATCATCAAAGAATCTACAGGTAACGATCCATTGGAAGTTTTTGAACAAGCAATGAAAAACGTTATGCCTGTTCTTGAAGTTAAAGCACGTCGTGTTGGGGGTTCTAACTACCAAGTACCAGTTGAAGTTCGTCCAGAACGTCGTACAACTTTAGGTTTACGTTGGGTAGTTAACTACGCACGTCTACGTGGTGAACACACAATGGAAGAACGTCTAGCGAAAGAAATCATGGATGCTGCTAACAACACTGGCGCTTCTGTTAAAAAACGCGAAGACACACACAAAATGGCAGACGCAAACCGCGCATTTGCTCATTATCGTTGGTAAGATCCTCTCTGTCTGTCGCGTAAAGTGGCAGCAGAAAGTCAATTTACAATCGATTTAAATAAAGAGAGGAGTAAACATACAAAATGGCAAGAGAATTTTCACTTGAAAAAACTCGTAACATTGGTATCATGGCCCACGTTGATGCTGGTAAAACAACAACAACTGAGCGTATCTTGTACTACACTGGTAAAATCCATAAAATCGGTGAAACCCATGAAGGTGCTTCACAAATGGACTGGATGGAACAAGAACAAGAACGTGGTATCACGATTACATCCGCTGCGACAACTGCACAGTGGAAAGGCTACCGTGTAAATATCATCGATACTCCAGGACACGTGGACTTCACAATTGAAGTACAACGTTCTCTACGCGTATTAGATGGTGCGGTAACAGTTCTTGACTCTCAATCAGGTGTAGAACCTCAAACAGAAACTGTTTGGCGTCAAGCGACTGAATATAAAGTTCCTCGTATTGTATTCTGTAACAAAATGGATAAAATCGGTGCGGACTTCTTCTATTCAGTAGAATCATTACATGATCGTTTACAAGCAAACGCTCATCCAATTCAAATTCCAATCGGAGCTGAAGAAGACTTCACTGGAATCATTGACTTGATTAAAATGAAAGCTGAAATCTACACAAATGATTTGGGAACAGATATTCAAGAAACTGATATTCCTGAAGATTATTTAGAAAAAGCGCAAGAATGGCGCGAAAAATTAGTTGAAGCTGTTGCTGAAACTGACGAAGACTTAATGATGAAATATCTTGAAGGTGAAGAAATCACTGAAGAAGAATTAGTCGCTGGTATCCGTCAAGCAACAATCAACGTTGAGTTCTTCCCTGTATTAGCTGGTTCAGCATTCAAGAATAAAGGGGTTCAATTAATGTTGGACGCTGTTCTTGATTACTTACCATCACCATTAGATATCGATGCTATCAAAGGGATCGATACTAAAACAGACGAAGAAACAACTCGTCCAGCTGATGACGAAGCACCTTTCGCTTCATTAGCATTTAAAGTTATGACTGACCCATTCGTAGGTCGTTTAACTTTCTTCCGTGTTTATTCTGGTGTCCTTGAAAGTGGTTCATACGTATTGAACGCTTCAAAAGGCAAAAAAGAACGTATCGGTCGTATCCTACAAATGCACGCCAACACTCGTCAAGAAATTGACAAAGTGTACTCTGGTGATATCGCTGCTGCTGTTGGTCTAAAAGACACAACAACTGGTGATACATTATGTGCATTAGATGCACCAGTTATTCTTGAATCTATTGAATTCCCTGATCCAGTTATCCAAGTCGCTGTTGAACCTAAATCAAAAGCTGACCAAGATAAAATGGGCGTGGCTCTACAAAAACTTGCTGAAGAAGATCCATCATTCCGCGTTGAAACAAACGTTGAAACTGGTGAAACAGTTATCTCTGGTATGGGTGAATTGCACTTAGACGTTTTAGTAGACCGTATGAAACGTGAATTCAAAGTTGAAGCTAACGTAGGTGCTCCTCAAGTATCTTACCGCGAAACATTCCGTGCTGCGACTAAAGCAGAAGGTAAATTCGTTCGTCAGTCTGGTGGTAAAGGACAATACGGTCACGTATGGGTTGAATTTACACCAAATGAAGAAGGTAAAGGCTTCGAGTTTGAAAACGCAATTGTCGGTGGTGTGGTTCCTCGTGAATACATCCCAGCAGTTGAAAAAGGGTTAGAAGACTCTATGAACAACGGTGTTCTTGCTGGTTATCCATTAGTTGATATCAAAGCAAAACTTTACGATGGTTCATACCACGATGTCGATTCAAATGAAACGGCCTTCCGTGTAGCTGCTTCTATGGCATTGAAAGCTGCGGCTAAAAATGCAAACCCAGTTATTTTAGAACCAATGATGAAAGTTACAATTACTGTTCCTGAAGATTACTTAGGTGATATCATGGGACACGTAACAAGTCGTCGTGGACGTGTTGAAGGTATGGAAGCACACGGTAACTCTCAAATCGTTAATGCGATGGTACCTTTAGCTGAAATGTTTGGTTATGCTACAACATTACGTTCAGCAACACAAGGACGCGGTACATTTATGATGGTATTTGACCACTATGAAGACGTACCTAAGTCTGTTCAAGAAGAAATCATCAAGAAAAACGGCGGCAACGCATAATTTTCCTTGAGAATAAAAGGTTTGTTTTTAGAACTATCCTTTTTTCAAGATTTCGTGTAAAATAGCTTATGATGATCAGACGATTTTTAGTAACGTCTATCACATATAAAACAAACAATAAAATTTATATTTTTAGGAGGAACATTCAAAATGGCAAAAGAAAAATTTGACCGTTCTAAATCCCATGTTAACATTGGTACTATCGGACACGTTGACCATGGTAAAACTACATTAACAGCTGCAATTGCTACTGTATTATCAAAACACGGTGGCGGGGAAGCACAAAGCTACGATTCTATCGATAACGCTCCAGAAGAAAAAGAACGTGGAATCACAATCAACACTTCTCATATCGAATATGAAACTGAAACTCGTCACTATGCACACGTTGACTGCCCAGGACACGCGGACTACGTTAAAAACATGATCACTGGTGCTGCTCAAATGGACGGAGCTATCTTAGTAGTTTCTGCTGCTGATGGTCCTATGCCTCAAACACGTGAACATATCTTATTATCACGTAACGTTGGTGTACCATACATCGTTGTATTCTTAAACAAAATGGATATGGTTGATGACGAAGAATTATTAGAATTAGTAGAAATGGAAGTTCGTGACTTATTATCAGAATACGATTTCCCAGGCGATGATGTTCCAGTTATCGCAGGTTCTGCTTTGAAAGCTTTAGAAGGCGACGAGTCTTATGAAGAAAAAATCTTAGAATTAATGGCTGCAGTTGACGAATATATCCCAACTCCAGAACGTGATACTGACAAACCATTCATGATGCCAGTCGAAGACGTATTCTCAATCACTGGACGTGGTACTGTTGCTACAGGCCGTGTTGAACGTGGTGAAGTTCGCGTTGGTGACGAAGTTGAAATCGTTGGTATTAAAGACGAAACATCTAAAACAACTGTTACAGGTGTTGAAATGTTCCGTAAATTATTAGACTACGCTGAAGCAGGCGACAACATCGGTGCTTTATTACGTGGGGTAGCACGTGAAGATATCGAACGTGGACAAGTATTAGCTAAACCAGCTACAATCACTCCACACACAAAATTCAAAGCTGAAGTATACGTATTATCAAAAGAAGAAGGCGGACGTCACACTCCATTCTTCACTAACTACCGTCCTCAATTCTACTTCCGTACAACAGACGTTACTGGTGTTGTAGAATTGCCAGAAGGTACTGAAATGGTAATGCCTGGTGATAACGTTGCTATGGACGTTGAATTAATTCACCCAATCGCTATCGAAGACGGAACTCGTTTCTCTATTCGTGAAGGCGGACGTACTGTAGGTTCAGGCGTTGTTACTGAAATCGTTAAATAATTAACTTTTTAACTATAGTTTTAACCAGCGTAAAAAACTGGGGTATTCGGACGTAAGACCAGAGAATTTATTCTCTGGTCTTTTTTTTGTTTAGAAATTGGCTGGCTAAAAAATAAGCCAATTGGCTGTTTTAGCAGACTTGTTTCTTCCGTATACTTGGAGAAAAAGGTTAGGTGATTTAATGGAAAAAGTATTGACGATTGCAGGCTCCGATTCAACTGGAGGGGCAGGGATTCAAGCAGATTTAAAAACATTTGAAGAGTATGGAGTTTTTGGATTTTCAAGTTTAACCTCGATTGTGACGATGGATCCTACGACAGGTTGGTCACATGAAGTAACTGAATTGCCAGAAACGCTCTTAGAAAAACAATTGATTTCGGTTTTTGCAGGCGGTCCAGTAGCGGCTTTGAAAACAGGGATGATGGGTAATGAACAAAATATTAAAATGGCTAGTAAGTACATTAAACAAGAAAAAATTCAAAAAGTCGTGATTGACCCAGTCATTGCTTGTAAGGGAACGGCACAAATTCTGCAACCCAAAAGTGTGGAAGGCCTAAAAAACGATTTACTGCCATTAGCATTAGTTGCCACGCCTAATTTAATTGAAGCGGGCATCTTATCTGGTTTAGGCGAAATTTCTTCCGTGGCGGAGATGGAAGAAGCGGCAAAACGAATTGTACAAATGGGAGCCAAGCATGTCGTGGTTAAAGGGGGACATCGCTTAGCTGGTGAAAAAGCACTGGACTTATTTTACGATGGTCACACCGCGCATCTTTTGGAAAATGAATTATATCCTACTGATTATAATCATGGTGCAGGTTGTACTTTTTCAGCGGCAATCACAGCTGGCTTGGCGAAAGGTTATTCGGTGTTAGAAGCAGTAACTTTAGCGAAAAAATTTGTAGCAGCGGCGATTAAACACGGTATTCAAGTTAATCCTTATGTGGGGCACGTGTGGCATGGAGCATACACTCATGCGGAACAACGGATGCGTAAGAAAGAATAATATTTAGAACTAGAGGAGTCTGTCAAGGACTGGCTCTAGTTTTTTTGTGATAAAGAATAACAATAGTAGGTATTACGTTAAAAGAATGTTCAAATTTTTAAAAGAGGAGTAGAATAGAACTGTAATTGCAAAAAAAGAAGCGGAACATAGAAGGGGTGTTAACTTTTCTGTGCTTCAGTTTAGAACGGACTGTGGTGTTTGTTTTGACGAACTACCGGAAAGCGACTTCTTTTTGTTTTGGCTTCAAATGGTATTTAATGGAGGGAATGCAATGTTAGAAAAAGAAACGTACAGTCAACTGTTTAAATGGTCTTTTTCAAAAAAGACACAAGTCACATACTGGGATGGTACCGTCAAAGAGTATGGGCAAGGGTCGGGGGATCCGGTTTTTAAAATTGTATTCAATGAAAAAATTCCTGTGAAGGATTTACTGAATAACGCTTCGTTAACTTTAGGGGAAGCCTACATGGATCGCAAAATTGAAATCGAAGGTGATATCCAAGCACTGATTTATGATGTGTATAACCAAAAGGATAGCTTTTTACACAATGCTAAATTTATTAAATGGCTTCCTAAAGAAAGTCATTCAAAAAAACGTTCGCAAGAGGATATTCACAGCCATTACGATCTAGGAAATGATTTTTACAAAAAATGGCTTGACCAAACAATGACGTATTCATGTGCTTATTTTAAAACGCCTGAAGATACATTAGAACAAGCGCAAGTGAATAAAGTTCATCATATTTTAGATAAATTGTTTATCAAAGAGGGCGACACTTTACTGGATATTGGCTGCGGCTGGGGCACGTTAATTTTAACTGCGGTGAAAGAATATGGAGCCAAAGCAACTGGGATTACATTAAGTGAAGAGCAATTTCATCATATTCGCCATATTATAGAAAAAGAAGGCCTACAAGATCGAATGACTGTCAAGTTGATGGATTATCGTGATTTAAAAGGAGAGTCTTTTGACCATATTACGAGTGTCGGGATGTTTGAACATGTCGGTGCAGAAAATCTACATGAATATTTTGACGTCGTTCAACGAAATTTAGCGCCTAAAGGTACGGCGTTGATTCATGGGATCAGTCGCCAACAAGGTGGGGCTAAAAATGCTTGGATTAATCGTTATATTTTCCCAGGTGGCTATATTCCTGGTGTCACTGAGCTAGTCGGCCATATGACAGAAAACGACTTGCAAGTGATTGACTTGGAAAGTTTGCGCAGAGATTATCAATTGACGTTGGAACATTGGACAAAAAACTTCCATAATATAGAAACAGAAATTGTTGACGAAAAAGGCGAGCGCTTCTATCGAATGTGGGACTTATATTTGCAAGCATGTGCAGCCTCATTCCAAGCAAGCAATATTGATGTTATTCAATATTTATTGGTTCATCCAGATAACAATGATATTCCAATGCGCCGGATTGGTTAATAGAATAAAAAAGAGAGAATTTGAGATTCTGGTAAAAAAGGAATCTCAAATTCTTTTTTTATAAAAATAGAATGAAAAGAATTGAAAAAAAAACAAATGCTTTTCAAAACAAGAAAAAATTCTTTCAAAAAAA
>OBZA01000208.1_pt1 | contig 23315 bp, 26 predicted proteins | sample 1476871 | NCBI WGS metagenome assembly OBZA01 (sample SAMEA2580227, study PRJEB22360) | human gut metagenome | biome: human gut; feature: human-associated habitat; material: faeces | place: Denmark | collected 2008/2010
CAGAAGACTCCTTTTTGTTAAAATTATACTATAAATTCAACTTTGCAACAGAACCTTCATTACTTTATATGCTGTTACATGGAACGTTATGCTTATCTTTTGAACTAATGATAAAAAAGACGCCTAATTTTAGGCGCCTTTTTAATAATCTACTAACTACTTATTATATCTAATTTTACTTGCTAACTTAGCTACTGTTTTATTGTCGTAGGGTTTAATATAGACTGTTTCAATATTCTCCTCTATTGCTTTTTTTGTTATCTTATTCATTTGACTATAATCACTATTTTGTGAATTTTCCCATTTATAAGGGATATTATTATATACATTAATTGTTCCATCACCATTACTGCTATATGTTACAGACCCACCAGCTCTCATAGGAGCTTCTAATTTCACAACTTTTTCTTTATAAATTGCACTATTTTTGGCTTGTGGATTTACTTTTGAGCCTTTTGGTATTTCTGTAACATAAACATTTTTAATACCTTTTAAATCATTTCTTGTAGATATTAACTGATACCAAACTCGTGCATATTCAATTTCTTTCGAGTTAAAATTATTTAAGTAACTTTTATTTTTATCAGTAGATTGTTGCTTCTTATTACTATCATTATTTTTTTCTTGTTTTTTATTATCATTTTTTTCTTTATTTTGTTTATTACTACTTTCTGAATTATCCGCACTATCAGATGTGTTAGTTTTTTCGTCAATTTCATTTGATGCTTCATTATCTTTGTTTTCTGAGGTGTTAGTATCACTAGAATTATTATCATTGTGATGTTCTGAATCGTTATTATTACAACTCACTAAAATTACCGATAAACTAACAATTAATATAGGTAAAATGATTTTTTTCATATTACAACTCCTTTTCAGTATTTCAAATTAGATTATGTTAATATTTTTTCAGCAAGAAAACGTAAATTACATGAGTTGAAAAATATGTATTAAATATATAATAAAATAACCACATGTTTTACATAAACACGGTGGTTATTTTATCAATTTTTATATTGCCTTTTTTCTGAATATTAAAAGACTTATACCTAATATTAGTAGTCCAGAAGCGCCAATTATTGACAATATATCACTTTGGTTGCTTTCTCCTGTTTCTGGTAATACTTGAGAGTTTGAATCTTGATTTTTCATTCCTTCAGAACTCTTGTTTTTATTTTCAGTTACAGGTGTCAACACACCTTGAGGTGTATTAATAGTTTTATTTTCTTCATTAGCTATCTTTTGACTTTCATTTTTTACAATTTGATTATATTTTTCTGTGGATACACTATTAGGGTTAGGAACATGACTTTCTAATTCTTGGTATTCTTCTTGAGTCATACCATTAGGTATCACCCCTCCGAAAGGTCTTTTACCTTGTTGAGTTCTCTCATTATTTTGTATATCAGTACTTTGTGATTGATATTCATTAAATACACTTGAAACTTTCTCATTATACTCGATTTGAGTTAATTCCCCTGAATCTTTCTGTTTAGAAAGTTCACTTATTTGATTTTGTGCAGATTGTGGGAGGGATGAAGTATTGAAGTCTACATTAGCCCAACCATCTCCATTTGTATCTGCGCTATTTGGTAAGTTCTCTCCGTATACGGTTTTGGCACCATCCTCAGCATTGGCTGTCGCTGAAAAACCTGTGAATGTTAATGAGCTAGCCAATAATAAAGTTGGAAGTAATGATCGTTTTTTCATAAAATTATCTCCTTTAATAGAATTTGTATTTTCATTATCACATAGATACATTAAACATAAAATGACTTATCGGAAGTAGATATGCTTGTATATTCACAGATGGTATAATAATAGAGTCGCCTATCTCTCAGGCGTCAATTGACGAAGAGAGGAGGTGCATTACTTTGCTAATCATTTTCGTTCACATCATAGCACCAGTCATCAGTGGCTGTGCTGTTGCGTATTATACTTATTGGCTTAGTAAACGCAACAAATAATTAATAGGCGACTTATAAGCCAGCATCGAAAAAATCCCCACACTATTGCAGTAGTGTGGGGATTGGTGCATTAATTGTTAATCATTTTCGTTATCTAAATTATAACACTGGTAAGTAGAGGAATGCAAAGACCTACTATAGTCCATATTTATTTTTTCTCATCTTAAAAGCAATGTCTCCACCTTCTAAAATTTGAATGACAGAATTTCTTACTAAATTATTATCTATGGATCCTAAACTTTCATTATTTATAATTCCTTGTCCGTTTTCATTTTCCATTGTCACAATTAATTCTGCGTCACCAAATACAGGTATATTAGCGTTGTGTGTAGCAAAGATAAATTGTCTATTAATTTTTAATTTTCGGGTATTTTCAACTAAATTGTTTGTTATAAAAGAATTATCTAAATTATCTTCTGGTTGATCCACTAAAAGAGGGTCATCATTACTTAAAGTTAACAGATTTAAAATAGCAGTACACTGTTGTCCTTTGGATAATTTATTCAGGGATCGGAATTCTATATTTTCATCACTTCCAACATTTAATTGTATATCTATAATATTTTCTAGCTCGATTGATTCCAAATGTAAAATTCTTTCATAGTCCATATTTGAAAGGATATCTGCTTTATTTTTTTTCAAGCCACTATCCTTATACTCATCGTATATAGCTTCGCTGTCTCTATCCTTAATTAAGTTAATAAATTTAGACAAATTAAAATTTTGATGCTTTTTTATCCATTCCAATGTTGAATATCCTAATCCGTTCTCATCTTTGAGAAATTTTATTAAATTATTAACATTTGCATATGGATGAATTTTGATGTTTACTTGTCCTTTTAAATAGTTATTATTTATTTTTTTGACGCATTTGTTAAGATTTTTCAATTGTTCATCGAATATTTCTTTTAAATTTTCTTTAAGTTGCATTCTTTCTTTTTTCAGTTTTTCAATCTCTATGTTGACTTGAGAAAGTTGTGTTTCTAATGGTTCGATAGAAGTTATTTGTTTTTGAGTCTCAGTATATTCGTATGCTATTTCTTGTTTGGTTTTCCCTTCTATATCATCTAAGGATTTAATAGCTTCATTTATTTCCTTCTCAACATGCTTTTTCTTTTCATGCCAATCATTATAAACTTTGTCTATTTCGCTTTTGGTAGTATTTTTTAATTCAGTAAAAGTAGACTGTATTTCTTTTAGTTTTTCATTATGATTGTTTATAATACGTTGAATATTATCAAAGATATCAATATGTTTAATTTCTTGATTGTAATTTTCTTTAAAAGGTAGAATGACGTTTGTTATAGAAATATCATTATCTTCAATAATTTTTTTAGTGGTTTTTATGTATTGCTCTTCTTTAGATACTTTACCTTGTACCTCTAATTTCTTTCCAATGCCCAGTTCATTGAAATGTTTTAACTTTTCTTTTAATTTAGGCAATTCATTGATTTTCTCTTGTAATTTTTCAAGTTTCTCTTCAGTTTTAATTAAAGATTCTGTATTTGATTGTAAGTTACTTTTTATTTCTTCTTTTTTTTCGTCATTATTATCATTTCTGTTTAAAAAACGATTTAAAATTTTTAATTTTGCATTTTCATCTGTAGTTAAATCGATAATTTCGTTTTGACTGTAAACCTCTATATTAGGAAGAATGTCTTTAACAGTATAACTAGACACATTATTGTTTATATCTTTAATTATAGGGTCTTCATTATATCTTTTTATTATCTTAAATTGTTTACCGTATTGTGCATGTGATGTTACAACTAATTCTACTATTCCACCGATTCCTAAATTAGATTTACAGATGTTTTCAAAAGATGTGTTTGCATTTCGACTCATAGGATTTATGTCTAATGCATATCGAATTAATTCAATAAATGTTGATTTTCCAGCTCCTCTACCACCAATAATTGTATTAAGATTCGGGGATAAATCTAATGAGAGGTTATCTAAGTACCCCATAGAAATTTTTATTTCATTAATAGAAGAATGTGGGTATTTATTGTTAATGTCAAAATTTAATTTAACCCTAGCTTTAGGATCTCTAAAGGCTAATTTAAAACTTTCAAAGTTAAGTTTTGACATTTTAATTAAGCAACTTGCTGTATCTAAATCTAAATCTTCAGGTTTACTAACGTCTTTAGCATTAATAAGAGCAAAGGGAGTTTTCTTTTGATAATTAGGGTCTTTGTTTTTAAGTATATTAATGTAGTTAGGATTTACTTCATTTTTTTTGGAAGGTATTTGTGCTGCTACTAACTTATCCGATTTCCAGAGGTTATTATGTTTTCCTTTCAAGACGCCATTATCACTGGTAATATGTGCTGCATACCAAAATCCACCCCTATCTATTACTCTTTGTGTGATGTCATGAAAACTCATAGTACTGGGGGAATTGCCGTCTTCAGGGTTCGATAATCCTAGTTCTCCTAAGTATCTCTCTAGCTCTTGTTCTTCAGTATTCTCTGAAAATAGACAAACAATATGAATTTTTTCTGATGTGGAAATTTCGAACCCTGGAAATACAAGAATTCCTTTAGATGATAAATATTCTCTGAGTTTCTTTGATTTATCAACATTTCCATGATCTGCTAAGCCAATAATTGATATGTTGTTTTTTATACAATAGTTGTATATAGATTCATTATATTGTTCCTCTGTCATTTCATGTTCTTGTCCTCTATATTTAATATAGCTATATGGATTAACTTGCAAAGCACATTTATAAAATTCAGCGTAGTTTTTAGACATACTATTTCTCCTTATTAATAAAAATATAGTGCTATATTAATTATATAATAAACCTTATTTATAGTCTGATTTTATTAAAAAATTATAATTTGATTCTCATTGTAAAAATAGCTGCTTTTGTTCAATTTAAGTACACCCTAATCATACAAAGAGAGTTATTGAATTTATAATAACTTAAACGTATGATTAGGGTGTATATTAATTGTGGAGTGAAAATGAATGATTATAGGTTATGCAAGAGTATCTTCGGTAGATCAGAATTTAGAGAGACAGCTAGATAATTTGAAAACATTTGGCGTAGAGAAAATATTTACAGAGAAACAATCGGGAAAGTCAGTAGAAAATAGACCCGTATTTCAAGAAGCACTTAACTTTGTGAGAATGGGCGATAGATTTGTAGTAGAATCGATTGATCGCTTAGGTCGTAATTATGATGAAGTGATTAACACAGTTAATTATTTAAAGGATAAAGAAGTTCAATTGATGATTACTAGTTTACCTATGATGAATGAAGTGATTGGTAATCCACTATTAGATAAATTTATGAAAGATTTAATCGTTCAAATCTTAGCAATGGTTTCAGAACAAGAACGAAATGAAAGTAAACGTAGACAAGCACAAGGTATTCAAGTTGCGAAAGAAAAAGGTGTGTATAAAGGACGCCCTTTACTATATTCACCTAATGCTAAAGATCCTCAAAAACGTATTATCTACCATCGTGTTGTTGAAATGTTAGAAGAAGGCAAAGCAATTAGTAAGATTGCGAAAGAGGTTAATATCACAAGACAGACAGTTTATAGAATTAAAAATGGTAAGGGATTATCTTGATAAATGGATTGTTAATGCAAATGAGATCTTCTCACAGCGTCCTAAATTATATGTTATTCATCTATTATGAGATTCTAATAATAAGACAAGAAAAGAGAGTGCGAATTCGCACTCTCCTTTTGTGTAGTACTATTGAAATTTTGTCTTAAAAACGAACGTAATTTAGAAATAATATTTATTGGTATTTCAAGAATATATATATAATTATTTACTAAGTCCATTTAAAAAAATTTGAGAGAACTTGTTCATAAGTTTAATTCTTTCATTAATATTTTGTTCATGTGTAAAGGTAACAATTCCATTAACAGCGTTTGCTGCTATTTTACTAACAGCATTAACATCATTAATACACCATTCGCCATTTAAATTACCCTCCTTAAAAATTACATGATAAGCATCTATATATTTGTTTTCTAATTTATTCATTTTTTCATTAATGCTATTAGTTTTATAATATTCAGTGCAAAATTCAATTATTGCGTTTTGAAGTGGATAATAGTATTCGGTTGTTAAAGATAGTTCATTATATAAATAAAATTTTTCTCTATTAGTTTTACATTTGATTTGTTCCTTTTTCCACTGTTCTTGCCATTTAGATTCTTCTATATTTAAAATTTCTAAAAATAGATTTTCTTTTGTTTTAAAGTGATAATAAAGATTCCCTTTACTACTTTCTGATAATTTAACAATTTCTCCAGTAGTAGTGGCATTATATCCATTTTTTATAAATAATTCCTTTGCGACACCTAGTATTTTATCTTTCAAGTTCATCACGCCTTTAATGAGTATTAAGTACTATCAATGATAGCACAAAAAATTCAAAGAATAATTGTATAACACAATACAGCCATTTAAATTTCGCAAGATTTTTTGTTGTAATATGTAAAAAAATAGATTACAATCCTTATAGACCGATCGCACGGTCTATAAGGATTGGAGGGAACTTAAATGATTTCATTTTTTACAAAAACTACTGATATGATGACATCAAAAAAAAGATGGACTGCACTAGTAGTATTAGCTGTTAGTTTGTTTGTTGTTACAATGGATATGACAATATTAATTATGGCTTTACCGGAATTAGTAAGAGAGTTAGAGCCTTCTGGTACCCAACAGTTATGGATAGTTGATATATACTCTCTTGTTTTAGCTGGCTTTATAATTCCATTGAGTGCCTTTGCTGATAAATGGGGAAGAAAAAAAGCATTATTAACTGGATTTGCTTTATTTGGCCTCGTTTCATTAGCTATATTTTTCGCAGAAAGTGCAGAGTTCGTAATAGCTATTCGATTTTTACTTGGTATTGCAGGTGCTTTAATAATGCCAACTACTCTTTCAATGATAAGAGTAATTTTTGAAAACCCTAAAGAAAGGGCCACTGCATTAGCTGTATGGTCAATCGCTTCATCGATAGGTGCTGTTTTTGGACCAATTATCGGAGGAGCTTTACTTGAGCAATTTTCATGGCACTCGGCATTTTTAATTAATGTACCGTTTGCGATAATAGCAGTTGTAGCAGGTTTATTTTTATTACCAGAGTCTAAGTTATCAAAAGAAAAGTCTCACTCGTGGGATATTCCTTCTACAATTTTATCAATTGCAGGCATGATTGGACTGGTATGGAGTATCAAAGAATTTTCAAAAGAAGGACTAGCAGATATTATTCCATGGGTTGTAATAGTATTAGCAATTACCATGATAGTGATATTTGTTAAACGTAATTTATCAAGTTCTGATCCAATGTTAGACGTAAGACTTTTTAAAAAGAGATCATTTTCAGCTGGTACAATTGCTGCATTTATGACAATGTTTGCAATGGCATCTGTTTTGTTATTAGCTTCACAATGGTTACAGGTTGTGGAAGAACTTTCTCCTTTTAAAGCTGGCTTATACCTATTACCTATGGCAATAGGAGATATGGTGTTTGCACCAATTGCACCCGGATTAGCGGCGCGATTTGGACCGAAAATAGTGTTACCTTCCGGAATTGGAATTGCAGCCATTGGCATGTTTATTATGTATTTCTTTGGTCATCCATTATCATATTCTACAATGGCTTTAGCATTAATTTTAGTTGGAGCTGGTATGGCTTCACTAGCAGTTGCATCTGCTCTAATAATGTTAGAAACACCTACATCAAAAGCAGGTAATGCAGCTGCTGTTGAAGAGTCTATGTATGACCTTGGAAATGTTTTTGGTGTAGCAGTACTTGGTAGCCTATCTTCTATGCTTTATCGTGTATTTTTAGATATTTCATCTTTTTCATCAAAAGGTATAGTTGGAGATTTAGCTCATGTAGCTGAAGAATCTGTAGTGGGCGCTGTCGAAGTAGCTAAAGCTACGGGGATAAAACAGCTTGCAAACGAGGCTGTAACATCATTTAATGATGCTTTTGTAGCAACTGCTTTAGTAGGTGGGATTATCATGATTATCATTTCAATAGTTGTCTATTTGTTAATTCCCAAATCACTTGATATAACTAAACAAAAATAGTACTAAACATATATTTTTAGATATTGTAGATTAGTTTATTTTTAAAATTAGTAATAGTTAAAAAGTAGAACCATTAATTTTAAATGGTTCTACTTTTTTATTATTAAGTAAAATTATAAAAGACAATTTCTTAAATTAATAATATGATATACCTATATCTAATAATTTATTAGTATTAATAAACCTTGAAAGGATGATTAACTGATGAATAGAGCAGATATTTTTAAAATATTTGATGTAGAACTTAATATAACTATATTTTTAGGAGCACTAGTAGCAACTTTCATCTATTTTATAAGTTACATGAACAATGTAAATGAATTAATTACATTATGCTTAACATTAGCTTTTCCTGCATATTTATTAAAAATTAGCAGATCGTTCGAGGTTATTTTATTAGAGGAAAAAATAAAAAATAGTAAAATCAAAATCTGTGACAAAGATAGAATTGAACGAGAGATACTGGTGAAAAAGAACCTAATAGATGAACTATTGTTTCCTAATAGAGTTATTAAAAAATATACACTGACAATTTTAATTTACAGTATAGGTATTATTATTCTTTTACTACTTTGTAATATGTTAAGTTATGGAATTGGTGAAAATGTCAATTTTATCTGGAGATTACTAGCTTGTTATGTAACGAGTGTCACAGTGATTATAGTTGCCTTGATTATAATGATAATGATATTTGATCTTATAATTGGATTACTATTAAATTTTCAAATATTTTTAAAAAATAAAAAGTATGATGACTTTTTATAATTATTCGATTTATATAATGAAAAATTAAATGATTAAACATAGAAACCTCAAAACAAACCATATTTAATAGAGTTTATGGCGCCTTATACAAATAAAGGCTATGCTGTTAAAGAATTATGTAGCTATCTTCAGATTAATATGGATGATGTTTATACTATTGGCGATAGAAAATTGATTTACCTATGTTTAATACCCTAGATAATTCTTCTGATAATTTAGTTTTTGTTAGAGTTTAACATAACTGATGATTATCAGAAGTTTCATCACTATCAAAGGTGTATCAAGGGTTTATAAACTCTTGATACACCTTTTACATTCATTTTTAATTACCGAATATCCGACTCCAAAAACTTTTTTTTGAATGATTTTCATTTATCATATCTTCTTTTTGATCATCTAATTTATCGTCTTTTGTCAATTCACTATTTTGTTGCTTATACTCGTTTTTATCTTTACTCGTATCACTAAACTGAGAAACTATTTTTTCTTCTTGGTTATCTGAATCAATCTTTATGGAATCCGTATCCCCCATTGTTTCTTGAACTTCAAAGTCCTGTCTCTTATTAGCAGAATAATTAAGTTGTCTTTCTTCTTCTAACTCAGACTCCAATCTTTGTATTTTTTTGTTACTTTCTAATGTTAATACTTGTTGGTTTTCAAGTAATTTTGATCTTTCTTGCAATTCTTTCCTATAAAATTCTATTGTCACTTCATGACGCTTTTCTTGTTTTTCAAGTTGTTTATTTAAGGTGTCTATTTGCTTTTCAAGCAGTTCAATTATTTGAACATTATGTTTAGATTCTTTGTGGGAATTATCCTTTTTAACTTTTTCTGAGTTAGTGATAGTATCTTCAAATCCATATTTTTTTTTATTGTGAGTTACTCTTTGAATTATCTTTTCAACATCGATATCATTTTTAATAAATGAAGTATTATCCTTTTTTATCGTTTCTATATTCAACCTTTTTATATTATTAAATATAGTTTGTTTACTAACTTCCAATTCTTTGCTTATTTCTTTCACACTCTTCATATCATCAACCCTTTATAAATACTTTATCAACCCTTTACAATAAATTTTATCATAAATGTTGTTATATCGATATTTACCTATCATTTCAAAAACCCTTTACAAACCCTTGATAATCATGACATCAAGGGTTTGTAAAGGGTTTTTGATAAAGCTATAATATCTTTTATGTGTTCTTTTTTAGTGATATAATGTTGATAATACGTTTAAGTCCCAACTACTGGTAATAGTTGGGACTCGGTAATAAAACGTTACAATACGTTAGCTATTTAATTTGATATATGTATTATATACAACAATATCGACAGTTTGCAAGTCAAAAAGTTATGTGGAATTGTAATGTTTTATTACCTCTATTCAAATTTAATTGGAAAGAGGTTTTTATTATGTCTCGTAAAAATATTAAAAATCAAGCTAGTCAAAATTTTTATATGCTACATAAAGCATTATTTGTTAATGAAAAATATAAAAAATTAAGTGATAGTGCCAAAGTCACTTATGCAATTCTCAATGATAGAGTTAGTTTATCAATTAAAAATAATTGGATCGATGATAATGGGGATATATATTTCATTTTTACAAATGAGAGCCTCCAGAATATATTAGATAAAAGTAAAAATACAATTACAAAAATAAAAAAAGAACTTCAAGAAGTAGGATTACTTGAACAAATCCGTACAGGTTTTAATAGACCCAATAAATTATATTTACATGATATAGAAACAAATATTAGTGTAGAAAAAAATATTCAAACTTTATCTGCAACCTATGATAACAAGGAGTCCCAAAATTTGGGACTCCAGAATCCCGAGTTTTGGGATTCCAGAATCTCAAAATTTGGGACTCCAGAATCCCAAATTTTAGACCCTAATGATACTGATTATAATGATACTGATTACATTAAGACTAATAGTAATGATACGTATGATTTGAATGATAAGAAATTAACATCTCCTAGTAATCACACAAGTCATTCAAATCACTATTATTCAAAATTTAATGATGACGCTTTAAAATTTCAATTACTCGAAGAACTACCACAAAGTATACAAACTTATTTAAGTAACTTTTCTGTAACTGAAATTAAACTTATTAAATCTGTATTATTAAAAGCCAAAACATCTTTCAACAATTCCATTGATACATATTACTTATTAGAAGATATGGAAATAGAAATACTTCATGTTCTTAAACGATTTAAAGCCGTGCTTATTCAAAAAAATGAAACGGTTGAAGCAATGCAAGGGTACTTAATGAAATCTCTTAAATCTGAATTCGCAGAAGTACATACGCTTAATAAACGACGTGATAATTTACCAATCACTTCTTTATTTAATCAATAATACAACTTAATAAGCCAACAATGATTTAATTAGAGAATATCTTTAATTAGATGTTCTCTTAACTGCAGACAAGCTTTATTTTCAATGAAATGTAATTAATGAATTAAGTGGGACTAAAATCAAAAAGTTTTAGTCCCATTTTTATAAATGATTATTATTCATTGTTACTACTATCAGCAATTTTTCCTTTTTAGTCGTATTAGTTATATAACTGATCATCTAAACATTTAATTTTATCCTCTTAATCTAACGTCTTTAGAACACTTTTTAGTTTTTCAATTTCATTTTCTCTTACTTCTGTTTTTGGTTATATAAACATTATAAAACTAATGTTTTTTATACTATCTTCAATAACTTGTCTATTATTCTAATCAAGTGGAATCCCAAGTATTTGTTTGTAAGCACAATAAATTACTTCTTTTTAAATTTATTTGGCTTATTCGTATTAATGTATTTGGAATACATCTTTAACAATTCTTCTGTTTCAGCAGAACTTAAATGCTCACATTCAAAATACTTTTCAAGCATTGCGCCTTTTCGAATCAGTCTATGTGCTCTTTCTTTTCTATCTAAATTTTGTAATCTATGTTTTCTTAATTCTGCTTTTTCAATTTCAACATTTATTTTTTTGAGATTTTTAAAATCATTCATCGTATCACTTACTATTCTAGTTAATTTTGTCTTCTGTTAAATTTTCGTTGTTCTCGTCGATGCTATTCTGTTCGATATCTTTATTAAATTCTTCAATGACTTTATCCATAATTTTATACAATTCATCACTAGAGTTGATCATATTTAAATCAAGTTCATTTAAAAAATAACCACCAATTTTATTAGATAGTTGTTCTTCTTGTTTTTTCTTTTGCTTTTTCAGTTGTTCAATTTGTTGTTCTAATTGACTTAATTTTGTAATATCTGTTTGTTTGATTTTAGACATAAAAAACTCCCTCAGTTTATCTATATAAAGTATATCATAATTCATTGGGTAAGTCGCTCATCCATGGTATAATATAGCCAGTTCTTAAGACACTGCCCATTTACATGCAAATTGAAAATTGGCATAAAAATGGGCAACCATACTGGTTGATCATTATAGTTCCCACAGGGGTAAAAAAACAGAAAAGAGAGGAGGTAAAATCATGAATAAAGGTTACTTTATGTTGAGAGTGACTAACATTAATCGAGCAACAAAAAATATCGTTGCGTCAGCGTCTTATCGTTCTGATGAAGCATTATATAGCGAACGTACAGATGAAAAAATTAAGTTTAGAAATCATACTATTAAGCCTGAAAGCATGATTTTAACTCCTCAACATGCACCCGAATGGACTAAAGATAGACAGCGTTTATGGAATGAAGTTGATAAAGTTGAAAAGAATAATGCGAAAACAAAAAATCCTAGATTAGCAAAAGAAGTCTTATTAAGTTTGCCTAATGATTTTGATAGAGAGGTACAAACTGAATTAACTAAAGATTTTATAAAAAGTGAGTTTGTAGACAAAGGAATGGTTGCTGATATTTCAATTCATAGAGATGATATAAACAACCCACACGCCCATGTTCTACTTACTCAAAGACCGTTTAATGCAGACGGTACTTGGGGGAAAAAGACAAAAACGAGAACGCAATATGATGAAAATGGCAATGCGATTTTAAATAAAAATGGTAATAAAGTTAGAAAACAAGAACGATTTGCCGACTTTGATTTCAAAGAAGTTCGTAAGCATTGGGAATTAAAATTAAATCAATACTCAGAACGTGAACAAAGTTTAAGACGATATGATAGTCGTTCTTTTGAAGCGCAAGGTTTAGAAAAAATTGCCGAAATTCCACTTACAAGAGAAGAATATAGATTAGAACAAAATGAAAGAAAACGCTGTGAAAAAGAGGGTATCGAGTACCAACCCGTTACTTATTACGGACAGAAAAATGAACAAATTAGAAGATATAATCGTGGCGAAGTATCACAATTATTTAGTGATAAAGAGAAAGAACAAGCACAAAATGAAATTAGATTATTTATTCAAAATGCTAACGAACAAGTAAGTAAAAATGAACAAAGTTATTCTATTTTATTTGATAGATATCAACGTGATGTTGGCTATTCAGAGGCGAAAGAAACAATTAAAAATACGTTTGACAGTGCGTCTACCTTTGGTCGTAAAATTCAAAATGATTTACTTAAAAATGAAATTAAGAGACGTCAATTAAAATTCTATGCTAAAAATTATGATGAAAATTATCAGTTTAGAAAAGAAATTGAAAGTAAAGGATATAGTCAACAAGAGTTTGTTAATACTGTTGAAACTAACTATAAAGCGTTACTCAATGAGAAGAATAAATTAGAAAGTAGAGAGGAAAAACGTAAAGAGATTTATCAATCAGCTAAAGATGTTTATCTAACTGAAAGTGAAAAAAATCATCTCATTGTTCAGCAAATGTACCCTAAATCTCATCATCATTTTAGCCATGATGAAAAAGCATTTATTGTTGATGAGGCACAAAAAGGTAATATTATAAAAGCAACTCATGTTCAATACCTGTTCAAACAAAATAACAATATTCCTAATGATGTATTGCTAGAAGATACTTATAAAAAAGCGAGTAAAGATATTTTCTTTAGTCAAAAACATCTTAAAAATTTAGAAAAAGATAGCTTTGAATATAACGTTGAGTTGCCATTTATTAAGGAAAAAGAAAAAGAAATTGATAGTTATAAAGAACATATTGATGATGATTTAAGAATAGATATAGGCGATAAAAACTTTGAAAAAGTCAAAGACCAAACACCTAATGAAAAAGTTCAATTACTCATTAAACTTGAGAAATATAATCATGTCGATCAAGAAGAAGTTATCGAAAAACATATTAATCAAGTAGATAGAAATGATCATGACAATCGTATTGAACATGAAAATGAACAAACTAATCACATTAATTTACCAACGATAAATGCTAGTGACTTTCTTATGTACTATGCGAACGAAACTGAAAAGCAAAACAATATTAATCATCAGAAAAAGAAGAAGAAACAAGAGAGAAATAACCAAATGAGAAGATAGTAAGCAGTTGAAATCATACAAAGTTCATTCTTTAATAATAAGAAACTTAACCCAATGTGGTAAATTAGCTTTGGTTTAAAGAAAACATTTATATACTTAGATAAGGTACATTCTATGTATTATCACAATGTATTTTAAAACGTGTATAATTATAGAAAAACCTTGATATTATGCGATTGTTCACATATTTCAGCATAAAAAATACTAATGTTCATAAATATCGATAGAAAAAATTGAGTTTAAATATATCTTAAAGTTAGGGAGAAAAATAATTTGGAAACAAAAATTGGACATCAAATACAAAAGTTAAGAAAAAGTAAAAACATGTCTCAAGAAAAATTAGCTGAAAAGTTAGGGGTATCGAGACATTCTATTTCTAATTGGGAAAGAGAAGTAAGTAATCCCGACTTAAAAACAATTTTAGAAATCACTAAATTATTTAATGTTTCTCTAAATCAATTAATTAAAGGAGTGGAAATCATGCAAGTTAATAAATATGTTTACTCTGCATTAGCATTTTTTCTAGGAGGTTTCGGGGCTCATAAGTTTTATGTTAAGAAAAATAAAAATGCTCTTCTTTATTTACTATTTTGTTGGACGGGAATACCGGGTGTGATAGGTATGGTAGAAGGTGTTTTAACACTTATGCGTCCGAGCGATAGTGAAAACAATATAGAAATAAATTAAACCAAAAATAAAAAGCCGATGTATCGGATTTTTTTTAGTGTACATGTGAATATTAAAAATGATGGAGTGATTTCACATGAACACATTCGTTTTCGGCGTGATTACAAAGCGATTAGAAGAAATAGGTTTTAATGTACACAAGGTGTTTAAAATGCCCGAAAAACAGGCACTATTTGAAGATTTGTACCATTATGTGAGATACGTTAAACCATGCAAGGCTGAACTAACAATGGTGGCATTAGATAGTGATGAATTGATTCATTACGGTTCTGTTGCAAAGTTAGATTTATAGTATAATTTTAACAAAAAGGAGTCTTCTGTATGAACTATTTCAGATATAAACAATTCGATAAAGATGTTATAACTGTAGCCGTTGGCTACTACTTAAGATACGCATTAAGTTATCGTGATATATCTGAAATATTAAGGGAACGTGGTTTTGATGTTCATCATTCAACCATTTATCGATGGGTTCAAGAGTATGCACCTATTTTCTATCAACTTTGGAAGAGAAAACATAAAAAAACGTATTATAAGTGGCGTATTGATGAGACATATATCAAAATTAAAGGACAGTGGTGTTATCTGTATCGCGCGATTGATGCAGATGGACATACATTAGATATTTGGTTACGCAAAAAACGAGATCATCAATCAGCATATGCGTTTATTAAGCGCCTTATTAAACAATTCGGTAAACCTCAAATGATAATTACAGATCAAGCACCTTCAACGAAGGTAGCCATGGCTAAAATAATTAAAGTGTTTAAGCTGAAACCTAACTGTCATTGCACATCTAAATATCTCAATAACCTCATTGAACAAGATCATCGTCACATTAAGGTGAGAAAGACAAGATATCAAAGTGTCAATACGGCAAAAAATACACTCAAAGGCATTGAATGTATTTACGGATTATATAAAAAGAACCGTAGGTCTCTTCAGATCTACGGATTTTCACCATGCCACGAAATTAGTTATATGTTAGCTGGTTAGGCGAAGACTGACACAATAAAATGGTGATTAGCTATATTTTTCTAACTTTGCAACAGAACCCTTAATTTCATAGAACGGCGAAATTAATACATGTTAGTCAGCTAATTGAATACTTACATTATAAGAGAGTAGTTAACTTTATTTTTAATTTGCACCAGAACTTTTTAATGTATTATTTCATCCTTGAATAAATCACCCCATTCGCATATTGCATAAACCACCTTATCTAGCTTGTAGCCTATAGATGTCAGCTTATACTCCACTTTTGGGGGAACTACAGAATAAATATGTCTTTCAATAATTTGGTCCTCTTCTAATTCTCTAAGTTGTCTTATTAGCATCCTTTGATTGACATGCGGCAACTTTTTTTGTAGCTCACTTAATCTCAATACTTTGTCTTGAAGTAAATGAAAAATTATAGGGATCTTCCACTTTCCTCCGATAACACATAAAGCTAAATCTTTAGAAGTGAAAAATTCTTTTCCTTTATAATACAATTTTCATCCTTCTTTCTTCTATAATATTAGAATTTACATTGTTAATGCGGAAGATTATATAATCTTCCGCATTAACTGCTTATTTATATCTATTCTAAATTGGCATGATTATTTTGCATAGTTGTTTCATCAACATCTAATTGTGTCATTAGTCCAATGACTACACTATCTAAAAAGATTTGTGATGATTGTTCAAACAAACTACCTAACGGTTGATCAGACCCAGTAGCATCGTGTTTTGTACCTGCTGGTAATTCAACTACTGTGTCTGCAATTTCACCAATTGCAGAATCTAGTTTAGTTGTTAGTAATACCACTTCTGCTTCAACTGATTTCGCTTTATCTGCTAATAAGCGAAGGTGTTCTGTTGAACCCGAACCAGAAATCACAATAAATAAATCACCTTTTTGAATTGATGGTGTTGTTGATTCGCCAATAACAAATGCTTGCTTGCCTAATTGATTGAGTCTCATTGCAAAACTATTTGCAACGAATCCAGAACGACCCTTACCTGCAACAAATATGCGTGATGCTTCAGTTACTTCTGATGCAAATCCATCAAACTCTTCATCTTTAACATGAGATAAAGTACCCTTTAACTCATCTAAAATTAATTGATAATGATTAAAAGTTGCCATCATTATTTACCTTCAATAGCGTCACGACATTGTTTAGCTGCTTCTACAGGGTCATCAGCATTTGCGATACCGCCACCAACAATTACTAAGTCAGGTTCTTCTGCAACAATTTCTTTAATTGTATCTGGTTTAATACCACCAGCAACTGCGACTTTAGAATTTTTAATTACTGATTTAACTTTACGTAAGCTATCTAATGGAGATTGTCCTTCAGCTTGTAAATCATAACCAGTGTGCACTGCAATATAGTCAGCACCCATTTCATCTAATTCTTTCGCACGTTTTTCTAAATCTTGTACAGCAATCATATCTACTAATAATTGTTTGTCATTTTTATGTGCTTCTTCAACTGCTGCTTTAATTGACGCATCTTCTGCTACACCTAAAATTGTTACAACATCAGCGCCGAATTTAACAGCTTGGCTTACTTCATAGTCTGCTGCATCCATGATTTTTAAGTCTGCTAATACTTTAGCATTGCTTATATTTTCATTTAAATGTTGAACGGCAGGTAAACCTTCATTAATCACAATTGGTGTACCAATTTCAACAATATCGACATATTCTTCTACTTTTTTCGCTAATTCTGCTGCTTCTTCTTTATTTAATAAATCAATAGCTAATTGTAATTCCACTATAATTCATCCTTTCATTAATTTATACCTTTATTTTGACATAATTATCAATAAATCAATACTGACAAAATTGGCATATAGGGAATGTCAGCTTATCTAAAGGGGGTGACTATTTTTTCAGTATGAATAATATTACACTGTAGTGTACAGTTGGAATTGTAAATATAAGACTAATAATTACAAATTTGGAGGCTTTTTAGATGACTCATATTCAATTAGATTATGGTAAGACTTTAGAATTTTTTGGAGAACATGAATTAGAACAACAAAAAGATATCGTGAAGACATTACACAAAACGATACATGAAGGAACTGGTGCAGGAAATAATTTCTTGGGTTGGGTAGACCTTCCAATTGATTACGATAAAGAAGAGTTTTCAAGAATTGTAGAAGCTTCTAAACGTATTAAAGTAAATTCTGACGTGTTAGTTGTTATTGGTATTGGTGGCTCATACCTTGGTGCACGTGCTGCTATTGAAATGCTAACATCTTCATTTAGAACAAATAATGACTATCCTGAAATTGTTTTTGTAGGTAATCATTTATCATCAAATTATACAAAAGAATTAGTAGATTATTTAGCTGACAAAGATTTCTCTGTAAACGTCATTTCTAAATCTGGTACAACTACAGAACCAGCAGTTGCATTCCGTTTATTCAAACAATTAGTTGAGAATAAATATGGCAAAGAAGAAGCTAAAAAACGTATCTTTGCTACAACAGATAAACAAAAAGGTGCATTAAAACAATTAGCTACAAATGAAGGTTATGAAACATTTGTAGTCCCTGATGATGTAGGTGGCCGTTATTCAGTGTTAACTGCTGTAGGTTTATTACCAATCGCAGCTGCAGGTATTAATATTGAAGCGATGATGATTGGTGCAGCAAAAGCACGTAAAGAATTATCTTCTGACAAATTAGAAGAAAATATTGCTTATCAATATGCAACAATCCGTAACCTTCTATATAGCAAAGGTTATACAACTGAAATGCTTATCAACTATGAACCGTCAATGCAATATTTCAACGAATGGTGGAAACAATTATTTGGTGAATCAGAAGGTAAAGACTTTAAAGGTATTTATCCTTCAAGTGCTAACTACACTACTGATTTACATTCATTAGGACAATACGTTCAAGAAGGTCGTCGTTTCTTATTTGAAACAGTTGTAAAAGTGAATCATCCAAAACATGATCTTACTATTGAAGAAGATAGTGACGATTTAGATGGATTAAATTATCTTGCTGGTAAAACAATTGATGAAGTTAATACAAAAGCATTTGAAGGTACATTATTAGCACATACAGATGGTGGCGTACCTAATATCGTTGTTAATATTCCACAATTAGATGAAGAAACATTTGGCTATGTCGTGTACTTCTTCGAACTTGCATGTGCTATGAGTGGTTATCAATTAGGCGTAAATCCATTCAATCAACCTGGTGTAGAAGCGTATAAACAAAATATGTTTGCTTTACTTGGTAAACCAGGATTTGAAGATATGAAAAAAGATCTTGAAGCAAGATTGTAGGTTATAAACTATAAAGAAATGAGAGGATACAATGTCTAGTAATATTGGAATTTTAGGTTTAGGTGTTATGGGGAAAAATCTTGCGTGGAACATCGAGGATAAGAAATATTCTGTGAGTATTCATAGTAGAGATAATAATGAAATTAATGATACTATTCAAAAGTCTCATTATCAAAAGATATATCCTGCGTATAACTTGAAAGAATTTGTAGATTCATTAGAAAAACCCCGTAAAATTTTGTTGATGATTAAGGCTGGTAGTCCTACGGATAACATGATAAATGCCTTACTTCCATTATTAGACGATGAAGATATTTTAATTGATGGTGGTAATACAAACTATCAAGATACAATTCGTCGAAATAAAACATTAGCTGAAAGTGGCGTTAATTTCATTGGTATGGGCGTATCAGGTGGTGAAGTAGGCGCTTTAACTGGTCCTTCATTAATGCCTGGTGGTCAAGAAGCCGCTTATAATAAAGTCAGTGATATCTTAGATGCCATTGCAGCTAAAGCGCAAGATGGTGCATCTTGCGTAACATACATTGGCCCAAATGGTGCAGGTCATTATGTGAAAATGGTTCATAACGGTATTGAATATGCAGATATGCAATTAATCGCTGAAAGTTATACAATGATGAAAGACTTATTAGGTATGAGTCATACTGAAATTTCTCAAACATTCAAAGATTGGAATGCTGGAGAACTCGAAAGTTACTTAATAGAAATTACTGGTGATATTTTCACTAAATTAGATGAAAATAATGAACCATTAGTAGAAAAAATATTAGATACTGCTGGTCAAAAAGGTACAGGTAAATGGACTTCTATTAATGCATTAGAATTAGGAATTCCATTAACAATTATCACTGAATCGGTATTTGCTCGTTTCATTTCATCCATTAAAGAAGAACGTGTTAATGCGTCTAAATCATTAAATGGACCACAAGCTTCATTTGATGGTAATAAAGAAGAATTCTTAGAAAAAATCAGAAAAGCATTATATATGAGTAAGATTTGTTCTTACGCTCAAGGCTTTGCGCAAATGAGAAAATCGAGCGAAGATCACGAATGGAACTTAAAATTAGGTGAACTGGCAATGATTTGGCGTGAAGGTTGTATCATTCGTGCACAATTCTTACAAAAAATTAAAGATGCTTACGATAATAATCCAGAACTTGAAAACTTATTATTAGATCCATACTTCAAAAATATTGTTACAGATTACCAAGATGCATTAAGAGACGTCGTAGCAACAGGCGTTAAAAACGGTGTACCGACACCAGGATTCTCTGCAAGTGTGAACTACTATGATAGTTATCGTTCTGAAGATTTGTCAGCTAATCTTATCCAAGCACAACGTGACTATTTTGGTGCACATACTTATGAACGTAAAGACCGTGAAGGTGTGTTCCACACACAATGGGATGAAGAGTAATATAATTACTGTTACGGAATGAAAACCAGAAACTAGCTAATCAAGTAAAAGGGGGGAACTGCTTTGGATAAAAATTTATCATCATTAATAACAATATTTGGCGGAACAGGAGATTTAAGTTACAGGAAATTGCTACCTTCTATTTTTAATCTTTATAAAAAGGGTCACTTTAAGAAATTAGTTATCATTTCTACGGGTTTAGAGGATATAAGTGATGAAGAATATAGAAGTAAAGTAAAACAAATTTTATTAAGCCAAGAAAATTTTGAAATGGTGAACTTATTTTTAGATAACATATTTTACTTTCAACAAAATGTTGAAGATAAAACAAGTTGGAATAAATTAAAGGAACTTTCCAATGATATTGATAAAAAATATTGTTTGGATGGCAATAGATTATTTTACTTAGCAATGAATCCTCAATTTTTTAAAATTATAACTCAAAGCATAAGCCAATCAGGTCTTTCTGATACAAATGGATTTTCAAGATTAATAATAGAAAAACCATTTGGAAAAGATTTGAAATCTGCCGAAGACTTAAATAAACACATAAGACAGTATTTTAAAGAAGAAGAAATATTTAGAATAGATCATTATCTAGGTAAAGAGATGGTGCAAAATATTGAATCTTTACGTTTTGGTAATACAATATTTGAACCATTGTGGAACAACAAGTATATATCAAATGTTCAAATAACTCTATCGGAAACTTTAGGCATTGAAGATAGAGGCCAATACTATGATTCTACAGGAGCGCTTAAAGATATGGTGCAAAATCATGCACTACAAATACTTACTCTTATTGCTATGGAGAAACCCGAAAGCAGAAATAGTAAAGATATTAGACTAAAAAAAATCGAACTTTTAAACAATATAAAATTTTTGAAAGGGGCTGATGTACACAAATATTTTGTTAGAGGACAATATATTAATGGTATTATTAATGAAACTCCGATAATGTCATATCATGAAGAAAAAGGTGTTAATAGTGATTCAACAACAGAAACATTTGTAGCAGGGAAATTACTCATTAATAATGATAGATGGAAAGGGACACCGTTTTATATTCGTACAGGAAAGCGTTTAAATAAAAAAGCAATAGAAGTTGTTATAGAATTTAAAAAATTAAATAGTAAATTAATCTATGAAAATGATAATGAAGATGTTGATTGTAATTTAATGGTAATAAATATAGAACCTAATGCCCAAATATCACTATATATTTATGAAAATAAATCAACTAGAAATAATAGAAACCATAATATACAAATCTATAACTTAATAGATAAAAAACAAGTAGTGGATGCTTATGAATCACTTATATGTGATGCTTTAATAGGAAATCAAACTAATTTTGTACATTGGGAAGAACTTAAACATTCATGGGAATTTATAGATTATATAAGTACTGAATGGAAAAAATCTAACGTAACAATACCACAGTATAAACCAGGAAGTTTTGGACCTAAAGAAAGTGATCAATTACTTAAACAAGATAACTTTGAATGGTGGAATAATCTATAAAACGTAAATATTGCAAAACACTATATAGGAGAAGTTAAATGAATATTCTAATAGTATATGCGCACCCTGGACCTCAATCTTTTAATAGTAAACTTAAAGATATTGCACAAACAGTATTGAAGGAGAATGGTAATAATTGTCGTTGTATCTGATTTGTATAAAATGAATTTTAACCCTGTTGCTCAAAAATCTGATTTTAAATATTTAAAAAATAATAACTTTTTTAAATATCCTATAGAACAAGAGCATTCTTACAAAAATAATATATTAAGTAAGGAAATTAAATCTGAATTAAGCAAACTATTGTGGGCGGATATTATTATTTTTCAATTCCCTTTATGGTGGTCGAGTGTTCCTGCAATATTAAAAGGATGGTTTGATAAAGTTTTAATATATGGAGGGATTTATGGAGGGGCATATGGGAAGTTTAAGAACGCCAGATTATCTAATAAAAAAGCTATTATAAGTACAACAACTGGTTCATCAGGAGATATACACAAACAAGTACTATTTCACATTAGTCATGGAATAGTTGAATATACTGGAATGCAATGTTTAGATACATTAATCGCATATGAAATTGATAAAGATCAAAATAGTAGAGATGAGTATATAGAATTTTTTAAAAACAAAATAAAGTATATTTAACCAAATTGAAATACGGAGTAGAGAAATAAAAAAGCTAAGTCATTGATTTATTAAAGCATAAAACACTTGTATGGGCTATTATAGGGAAGTATTCTCAGAATGTGTTAAAAATATTATTAAACCAGAAGACACAGTAATTAATTTAAAATGTGGTTTTTCAAAATAATTTGGAAAGGAGTTTTTGTTTGTGATAATAGAGCAATTAAAACAAGAATTAGAATTAAATACAGTAAATAGTATAGAAGTTTATTTTCATTCTGGAGATTCAGTAATTGCAAGAAAAATAGACTATTCACAAAGTTCTGAAAAAATTATTAAAGTACTTAATCCAGTGCCTATGTATATTAATTTAGAAAATGTAACATACATTCAGTTAAGAGAAATGTAATAATGTAGATAGCATGGTTCTGTTGCAAAGTAAAAAAATATAGCTAACCACTAATTTATCATGTCAGTGTTCGCTTAACTTGCTAGC
>OBZA01000211.1_pt1 | contig 22987 bp, 1 predicted proteins | sample 1476871 | NCBI WGS metagenome assembly OBZA01 (sample SAMEA2580227, study PRJEB22360) | human gut metagenome | biome: human gut; feature: human-associated habitat; material: faeces | place: Denmark | collected 2008/2010
CACGATGGCTAATGAAACGGTTGTTGAATTATCACACAACTCAAACATATATGTTTTTGTGCATTGTTTAGATGTGCTAATTGGCTAACCGTTTGTTTAGCATGATCTTTATCATTTTGTAATTTCACATCACCATGTAATGCTGCTTTCGTTGTATTCACAGTTGCCGCTACTTGATTAATCGCATTATTATCTAATGTTGCAGTTTGTTCATTGATAATATTATTTGCGGCTTGAACAGCTTGATCATAGTTTTGTTGCTCTGGTTGATCTTCGTTGATATATTTGCTATTTGCTTTAGTTGCTGCGTTATCTTGAATGCTCTGTCTTAAACCATGCATTGCTTGGTTAAGCGTATTCGCATTTTGTTCAATTTGATGAACTGCAGTTACTAAAGTTGCAGCTGTAACTTGGTCTTTTAATGCTGTTTTTTGAGGATCATTTAAGCTTGTTAAAGCATCAATTGTTTGCGTCGCATTTGTTTTAGCAACTTGTAAATTATGATCTCCATTTAACGCTTGAAGTGTTGTTTGAACTTTAGTAATAGCTTGTTCTACTTCTGTTTGGTTCGCATTTTGACCAGTTTGTTTGTTAATCATTGCTGCTGCTTCATTTACCGCTGTATTATAAGCAGTTTGTTTATCAGTATCAGCATTGATGAAGTTACCACGTTGTTCAACGGCTTGATGATCTGCAATCGCATTAATTAAGTTACCCATCGCAGTATTTAAAGATTCTGCTGTTTGTTTGTGACCATTAACTGCAGCAATATCAGATGATTGCGTAATTTGTGATTGTAACTGTTGCTTTTGCGCATTATTCAAATGATCTAATTGATCAAGTCTGTTGTTTGCTTGTTGTTTAGCTGCTGCAAGGTTTTCATCACCATCTAATGCAACTTTCGTATTATTCACTTGTGTCGTTGCACCATTAACATCATCTGGATTCATCGTAGGCGATGTAGTTTGATTAATGATATTATTAGCAGCTGTTACAGCTTTGTTATAGTCATTTTGTCTTTGCGCAGTTGCATCATGATAATCTTCAGACGCTAATGTCGTTTGATTATCCGCAACACTATTTCTTAATAATTCCATCGCATGATCTAACGTTTGTGCTTTTTGATTAATCGTAGTGACATCTGTAACAAGTGGCGCTTGTGTAATTTGACTTTCAAATGATTGTTTTTGTGCATCATTTAAGTGTGTTAAGTTCGCCAATTGTTGTTTTGCTTGTTGTTTTGCATTTGCCAAATTGTCATTACCATTTAATGCTTGTTTCGCTGCGTTCACTTCATTAGTGATGCTTTCAACTTGTGCTTGTACTTCATTAGTACCACTTTGTTTATTCAATAATGCTTCAGCTTTTGCTACTGCCTGTTTATACGCATTTTGTTTGTCAGGATCTGCATTTAAGTAATTACCGTCCGCTAATATTTGATCTTTATCATTAATAGCTTGTGATAATTGATCCATTGCTTGATCTAGGCTCGTTGCTGTTTGTTTAACTTGGTTCACTGTAGCAATTTCAGGCGATTGATCGATTTGACCTTTTAATGCTTGTTTTTGAGCATCGTTTAAATGCGTCATTCCACTTACGGCATCTTTAGCATTTTGCTTTTCAGTGGCTAATTTAGCTTCACCGTTTAAGCTATTTTTAGCATCAGTCACTTGAGTTAATGCACGAGTAATGTCATCTGGGTTAAGCGTTGGATTTGTCGTTTGATTGATAATACCTTCCGCTTGAGACACTGCATTTGTATATGCTGTTTGCTTATCGACATCAGCATCGTGGTAGTTCTCACTTGCTTTCACAGTATCTTTATTTGCAATACCTTGTTTCAAGTTACCCATTGCTGTATTCACATTTTGTGCATTTTGTTTAGTTTGTTCAACTGTAGCTAAAGCTTGTGCTTGATTGATTTGGTTTCGTAATGCATCACGTTGTGGTTGATTTAAGTCACGTAACGTATCAAGATTTGCTAAAGCATCTTGTTTCGCTTGCGCTAATTTTTCATCACCGTTTAATGCATCTTTCGCTTGATTCATAGTTGTAACTGCTTTTGTTACTGTATCAGGCGCCAATACAGGTGTTGGTGTGCCATTTGCGATTTGTTGCGCTTGGTTAGCTGCATTGTTATAAGCTTGTTGTTTGTCTTGATCCGCTTGTGTAAAGTCAACTGATTGTGGTACTTGACTATTCGCTTGAATTTGTTGTTTCAACGTACCCATTGCATTATTTAACGCATCAGCATTTTGCTTAATAGCATTAACACCTGTAACAAGTTCTGCATGCGACACTTGGTCTTTTAATGCTGTTTTTTGTGGTTGATTTAAGTTTGGTAACTGATCAATGGCTGTATTTGCATTGTCTTTAGCAACTTGTAAGTTATGGTTACCGTTTAAATCACCCTTAGCTTGATTCACTTGTTGTAACGCTTGAGCCACTTGTTGTGGATCCACGTTTGCATTTGGTGTACCACTAATGATTTGTTCAGCATGCGCTACCGCATTGTTATATGCATTTTGCTTATCAGTATCAGCATTGACAAAGTTACCATTTGCTTTAGTTTGGTCTTTATCTGCAATACCTTGTTTCAATTGTGTCATTGCTTGATTTAAATCTTGTGCTGTTTGCTTAATCGTGTTTACATTTGCAACGGTTTGCGCAGCATCGACTTGTTGTTTTAATGCATCTTTTTGCGCTTGATTTAAATCATTTGCATTTGTAATTACTTGTTTCGCTGCATCTTTTGCACGTTGTACATTGTCATTACCATTCAATGCTTGTTTCGCTTCGTTCACACGTTGCATCGCTTGTTCCACTTCAGTTTGACTTGCATTGCTGCCATTTGCTTTAGATAAAATACCTTCTGCATGTGAAACCGCATTAGTATAATCATCTTTCTTAGCTTGATCTGCATCAGTAAAGTTAATGCTATTTAATGTCTCAGTTTTATCTTGTAATGCATTGTTTAAGTTAGTCATAGCATTATTCAGATTTTGAGCATTTTGCTTAACATTATTAACTGTTGCAATATCTGGTGCTTGTTCAACTTGAGTTGTTAGCGCTTGTTTTTGAGCATCATTTAAATGATCTAGTGTACCAAGTGTTGTCTTAGCATCTTGTTTGGCATCAGCTAATTTTTGATTACCGTTAAGTGCTTGATTTGTGTCATTCACTTTAGTTAATGCTTGTTGAATTGTATTTGGATCCATTGTTGGATTTGTTGTTTGTTTTAACAATTCTTCTGCTTTTGTTACTGCATTATCATATGCTGTTTGCTTGTCAGTATCAGCATCGTGATAGTTCTCGCTACCTTTAATTTGTGCTTTATTCGCAATACCTTGTTTCAATTGTGTCATCGCGTCATTAAGCGTTGTTGCCGCTTGTTGAATAGCATTGACGTTTGGTACAAGTGTTGCTTGCGTGATTTGTTTGCTGTATTCATCACGTTGCGCTTGGTTTAAGTTTGGCAATTGATCAATAGCATGTTGAACATTTTGTTTCGCCGTTGCTAAGTTTGTATTACCATTTAAATCATTTTTAGCTTGCGTAACTTTATTTAACGCTGCAGTAATTTCGCTAGGTGTAACGACAACATCAGGCGTACCACTAATTAATGCTTCAGCTTTCGCTACTGCTTGATTATATGCATTTTGCTTGTCAGAATCTGCATTGACAAAGTTACCATCAGCTTTTGTTTGTTCTTTATCTGCAATGCCTTGTTTTAATTGTGTCATCGCATTGTTTAACTCTTGCGCCGTTTGTTTAACATTGTTTACACCAGCTACAGTAGTTGCATTTTGTACTTGTTGTTTTAATGCATCTTTCTGTGCTTGGTTAAGATCATTAGAGTTATTAATTAATGCTGTTGCTTCGTCTTTTGCATGTTGAACGTTGGCATTACCATTTAATGCTTGTTTTGCTGCATTTACTTGTTGGATTGCTTGTTCAACTTCAGTTTGTGTTGCATTACCACCATTAGCTTTTGAAATGATATTTTCAGCATTTGTAACTGCAGTGTTATATGCTTGTTGTTTTGCTTGATCTGCATCAGTGAAGTTAACTGTTGCTTTCGTAGCATCTTTATCAGCTATCGCTTGTTTCAAGTTACCCATCGCAGTATTTAAGTTTTGCGCATTTTGCTTAATTTGATTTGCTTCATCAACAGTATGCGCGCCATTAATTTGATTAGTAACAGCTTGTTTTTGCGCATTATTTAAGTTGTCTAATGAACCTAAAGATTGCGTTGCTTGTTGCTTCGCTGCCTCTAAGTTTTCATTACCATTTAAAGCATTTTTAGACGTGCTTACTTGTCCAGCAGCTTGATTGATAACAGTCGGATCTAATGAAGGGTTTGTAGTTTGATCAATAATACCTTGTGCAGTTGTGACAGCATTATTGTACGCATCCTTTTTATTCGGACTTGCATCAGTATAATTTTGGTTTTGTTTTGTTGTCGCATTATCTGCAATACTTTGACGTAATTTGTCCATTGCTGCATCAACATTGTTTGCTTTTTGTTCATTACCTTGTGCTTCTGCAACAGTAGTCGATTGTTGTACCAATTGTTTTAATGCCTCTTTTTGTGCATTTGTTAAATGGCTTAAACCGTCAATTGCTGTATTTGCGTGTTGTTTCGCTTTTTCAAGGTTTTGAGTACCATTAAGCGCTGCTTTTGTAGTATTCACTTGATTCATAGCTGCTTCAACTTGATCTTTAGGCACGTTCGTACCTGTAGATTTATTTAAAATATTTTCAGCATTACGAACCGCTTCATTGTATGCATTTTTCTTCTCTGGATCTGCATCTGCAAAGTTTTGACTGCCAAGTGTAGTGTCTTTATCATTCAAGCTATTTTTCAAGTTACCCATCGCTGTATTCAGTTCCTGAGCGGTTTGAATGGCTTGCGTTACTTCAGCTACAGTGTGCGCTTGATTGATGTTTCCAGTAACAGCACCTTTTTGTGCATTGTTTAAGTTATCTAACGTAGATAATGTTTGGTTTGCATTGTTTTTAGCATCTGTTACTTTTCTATCACCATTCAACGCTTGTTTAGTAGTTGTTACAGTTGAAAGTGCTGCTTCAACTTGTGATTGGTTCGCATTTGTACCATTTGCTTGATTAATAATATTTTCAGCAGCAGTTACCGCATTGTTGTATGCTGTTTGTTTTTCTGGATCTGCATCTGTAAAGTTAACACTTTGTTTCACTTGATCTTTGTCTTGGATTCCGTTGATTAAACGTTCCATTGCTTGATCTAATTGTTCAGCTTTAGTTTTCACTTGATTTACTGTGCTAATATTTGGTGCATTTGTCACTTGTGTATTTAAATCTTGCTTTTGAGCATTGTTTAAATGACTTAATCGGTTGATGTTAGCAGTTGTTTCTTGCTTTTTATTTGCTAAGTTTTGCGCACCATTAAGCGCAGTTTTGTTAGTGTTCACTTGATTAGCTGCTTGTGTTACTGCAGATGGATCAAGTGTTGGCTGACTCGTTGCATTAATGATATTTTCAGCACTTGTAACTGCTGTATTGTATGCATTTTGTTTATCTGTATCTGCATCAACATATGGTTGACTCGCTTTTACTTCATCTTTATTCGCAATACTATTTCGAAGTTGATTCATTGCATTGTCAAGATTTGTTGCATTGTCTTTCACACTTTGTACACCAGTTACTTGTGTCGCGCTATCAATTTGACCAGTAATACTTTGTTTTTGTGCATCAGATAAATGTGTCATTTGACGTAATGCATCTTTAGCTTGTTGCTTCGCAGTTGCTAAGTTTGTATCACCATTTAAACTTGTTTCAGCATTATTGACACGTTGTGTTGCCGCAGTAACATCTGCTGCATTTGTAATCACATTAGGTGAACCATTTACGATATTCTTCGCAGCATTATATGCATCAGTGTAAGCACCTTGTTTATCAGGACTTGCGTTAGTGTAATTACCACCAGCTACAATTGTGTCATGATCACCAATTGCTTGTTTTAATTGATCCATCGCATTATTAAGTGATGTAGCACTATTTTTCAGATCAGTTACACCTGATACGCGTTGTGCAGCATTCACTTGTTGTTTCAATGCTGTTTTTTGCGGTGTATTCAATTGTGTCAAGTTATCGATAGCTTGTGTAGCTTCAGTTTTAGCGCGTTGTAAGTTCGCGTCACCGTTCAAAGCATTTTCAGTAGACGTTACACTTTGAATTGCTTGTTCAACAGCTTGCTTATCTTTATTCGTACCATGATCTTTATTTAAGTAAGATTCAGCTTGTGTGATGGCATTATCAAATGCTGTTTTCTTAGTTGGATCTGCGTCAATGTAGTTTTCGCTCGCTTTAGTTTGATCTTTATTTGCGATTGCTGACTCTAATCGTTGCATTGCACCATCTAAGTCTTGTGCTTTCGTTTTAACACTATTTACACCGTTGACTGTTGTTGCACCTTCGATTTGTGATGTTAAATCTTGTTTTTGTGCATTATTTAAGTGTGTTAATGTACCTAAGTTTGCTTTCGCATCTGATTTTGCTTGTCTTACATTTGCATCACCGTTTAAAGCATTCTTAGCAGTCGTTACTTGATTTTATGCAGCTTCAACTTGTGCTTTTGTCATATTTTGACCGTTTGCTTTATCTAAAATACCTTGAGCATTCGTAACAGCATTTGTGTAAGCATCTTTCTTACCTTGGTCAGCATCTGTAAAGTTCACTTGTTGTTTAACAGTGTTTTGGTCATTAATACCATTTTGAAGTTGACCCATTGCTGTATTTAATTCATTAGCAGTATTTTGTGCAGCAGTTACGTCTGCTACTGTCGTTGCATTGTCAATTTGACTAGTTGCTGCAGTTGATTGCGCGTTATTCAAGTTACTATATGAAGCTAATGCACGTTTTGCTGTTTCTTTCGCTTGAGCAACTTTATTATCACCATTCAAGTCGTTTTTAGCTTGATTCAATTGGTTAAGCGCTGCTTGAACTTGTGTTTCATTCGCGTTACTGCCATTTGCATTAGTAATTGCTTCTGCTTGTGTAACTGCAGTATCATACGCTTGTTGTTTTGGTTGATCCGCATCTGTGTAATTGACACTACGTTTCGTATTATCCTTTTCAGCAAGTGCATGTTTCAAATTACCCATCGCTGTGTTTAACGATGTTGCTTTATTTTTAGCCGCTGTGACAGCTGCAAGATTTGGTGCTTGATCCACTTCAGCATTTGCCGCAGTTCGTTGTGCATTGTTCAAGTCTGTCAAACGACCGATATCTGATTTCGCAGTTTGTTTTGCTGCTGCTAATTTTTCATCACCGTTCAATGCAGACTTCGCACTGTTCACTTGGCTCGCTTTTTGGTTAATTGTATCAGGATTCATTTCAGGGTTATTCGTTGCACTAATAATACCTTCAGCATTAGTTACCGCATCATTGTATGCATTTTGTAAATCTGCATTCGCGTCTTGATAATCTTCGCTTGATTTAGTCGCATCTTTAGAAGCAATACTTTGTCTTAATTGATTCATTGCTTGATTTAAAGTACCAGCATTTGCTTGGATGCCTTGAACACCAGCAACAGTTGTACCACGTTCAATTTGTTCTGTTAAGTTTGCTTTTTGAGCATTAGTTAAATGTGACATTGTCGCTAATTGTTGTTTAGCTGTGTTCTTCGCTTCATTTAATCGCGCGTCACCATTTAATGCTGTTTTAGCAGTATTCACACGTTGTAATGCTTGTTCAACGGCTACTTTATTGTCATTTGAACCAGCTGTTTTATCTAATAACGTTTTAGCTGCTGTTACAGCATCATTGTATGCAGTTTGTTTATCTCTATCTGCTTCAGTATATTTCTGAGCTGCTTTTGTAGCTGCTTCGTCATTAATACCACGTTGTAAGTTGCTCATTGCAGTATTTAATTCAGATGCCATTGTAGACACTTGATTTACACCTGCAACTGTTGTCGCACCTTCAATTTGTGATTTCAATGCTGCTTTTTGTGCATTATTAATTGATGTAAGGTTATTCAATGCATTTTTCGCAGTTGTCTTAGCGTTCGCAACATTTTGATTACCGTTCAATTCGTTTTTAGCACGTTGTACATTTTGTAACGCAGTTTCGACACCGTCTTTTGCAGTATTTGGACCTTGTGCTTTATTTAAAATTTGTTCAGCTTGCGTCACTGCATTTGTATATGCATTACGTTTCGCTTCATCTGCATCAGTGAAGTTAACACCTTGCTTAATCGTATTTTGATCTTGAATACCATTTTTCAAGTTCGTCATAGCTGTATTTAATGCGTCCGCATTATTTTGCGCTTGTGTTACTTCATTAACATGCGTTGCACCTTCGATTTGGCGTTTCGCTGCATCTTTTTGTGCATTAGTTAAGTCACTTAAGCCATTCAAATGTTGCTTCGCATTTGTTTGCGCAGTTCTTAAGTTTTCTTGACCGTTTAACGCTTGTTGTTTAGCTGTCACTTGGTCTTTCGCTTGATTAATTTCTTGCGCAATCATTGATGGACTAGTTGTTTGACCAATGATTGCTTTTGCTGCAGTGACTGCATTGTTGTAGTCATTTTGTTTGTTTTGACTTGCATCTGTGTAGTTTTGACCTGCTTTAATCGTTGCTTCATTCGCAATGCTATCTCGTAGACCTTTCATTGCAGTGTTTAATGTTTGTGCATTATCACGAACAGTTTGAACATTTGGCAACGTCGTCGCTTGACCCACTTGTTCTTTAAGTTTTGCTTTTTGCGGACCATTTAAAGAAGTTAAACCATCAATTGCTGTGTTAGCATTTTGTTTCGCTACTTCTAAATTATGATTACCGTTTAACTGCGTCTTCGCATTCGTTACTTGCGTTGCTGCATTTGTAACATCTGATGGTGTTAACGTTGGTGTTGGTGTACCACTAACGATATGTTCTGCAGCTGTCACTTTTTCATCATATGCTTGGCGTTTATTCGCATCAGCATTGACATAATTACCACTAGCTTTTGTGTCAGCTTTATCAGCAATGGCACGTTTTAAAGCTGTCATCGCAGTATTTAATTCAGTCGCAGTATGTTCAACACCATTTGCTGCAGATACGCGTCCTGCACTTGTTACTTGTGCTTTCAATGCTTCTTTTTGTTTTGTATTTAAGTCCGAAGCATTTGTAATCGCTGTGTTCGCAGCCTGTTTCGCACGTTCTAAGTTTTGAATACCGTTTAATGCAGTATTGGCTTGTGTAACAGCTTGCATTGCTCTTTCGACATCTGCTTTAGGTGTATTTCCTCCAGCTGTTTTATTTAAAATAGTTGCTGCTGCATTTACTGCTTGAGAATAAGCCGTTCGTTTAGCATCATCAGCATCTTGATAATTTTGACTTTGTAACGTCGTGTCTTTATCACGAATTGATGTTTCTAATTGACCCATAGCACCATCTAATTGTTGCGCTTTGGCTTTAACTGTATTAACACCTTCAACATTTGTTGCTTGTGTAATTTCATTATCTAACGCATTACGTTGTGCATTATTAATGTGTGTTAATGTACCTAACGTTTGTTTCGCAGCAGCTTTAGCTTCATTTAATTTCGCATCACCGTTCAACGCCGTCTTCGTACTGTTCACATTTTGTAATGCTTGTTCAACTGCTGCTTTGTCTACATTTTGACCACTAGCTTTTGTTAAAATTGCTTTTGCTGCATTTACTGCTTGATCATAAGCTGATTTCTTACTTGGCTCAGCATCTAGGTATTTCTGAGTTTGTTTTGTTTGTGTCTCATCATTGATACCATTTTGTAAACTGTGCATTGCGTTATTTAATTCTGTTGCTTTTGCAGTTTCTTGATTTACACCAGCTACTGTAGTTGCACCATCAATGTTACGCGTTAACGCATCTTTTTGTGCATTGTTAATTGATGTTAAGTTATTCAAGTTGTTTTTCGCTGTTGTCTTAGCTTGAGCTAAGTTTTGCGCACCATTTAATGCATGTTCTTTAGTTGTCACTTGTGATGTTGCTTGCGTAATAGTATTTGGTTCCATCGTTGGGTTCGATGTTTGATTAATGATTGCTTTTGCTGCAGTAACTGCGCTGTCGTACTCGTTACGATTATTTGGACTTGCGTCAGTGTAGTTTTGACCTGCTTTAATCGTTGCTTCATTCGCAATACTATCTCTTAAGCCTTTCATCGCTGTATTCAACGTTTGAGAACTATTTTTAACAGTTTGAACACCATCTAATGTAGTTGCACTTTGAACTTGTTCTTTTAATTTTGCTTTTTGTACATTATTCAATTGTGCTAAGCCGTCAATTGTATTGTTAGCATGCTCTTTCGCTACACGTAAGTTGTTATCACCATTTAATGCTGTTTTAGCCGCATTGACTTGTGATGCCGCACTATTTACGTCATTGACTGTTAATGTCGCATTTGGTGTACCATTAATGATATTTTCAGCGTTAGTCACTTTTGAATCATACGCTTGACGTTTTTCTTGATCAGCATTGACATAATTACCGCTTGCTTTTGTTCTTTCTTTATCCGCAATAGCTGCTTTAAGTGCTGTCATCGCACCGTTCAATTCAGTAGCTGTATGTTGAACGTTATTTGCATCAGATACACGTTGTGCATTGTTAACTTGTGTTTTTAATGCATCTTTTTGTTTTTGGTTTAAGTCTTGCGCGTTGTTAATTGTGTTCGTCGCATTTGTTTTAGCTTGAGCTAAGTTTTGTGCACCATTTAACGCTGCTTTTGTTGTATTGACTTGATTTGCCATGTCATTAATCGCATTAGCATCCATATTTGGATTGTTCGTTGCATTAATAACACCATTTGCATTATTTACAGCAGTATTGTAATTATTTTTGTTGCTATCAGATGCATCAAGATAATTTTGACTTGTTTTCGTCGTATTATCATTTTGGATACTTGTACGTAATGCACCCATGGCAGTATTTAATGTATTACCTTTATCTTTAACACCATTTACACCAACTACATTTTGCGCTTGTTCAACTTGATGCTTCAAGTTGTCTTTTTGTAATTGTGTTAAGTTAGGTAAACCATTAATCGTATTTGTTGCTGAAGTTTTCGCATTTCTTAAGTTTTCAGCACCATTTAAAGCCGCTTTCGCCCTTGTAACTGCATTTAATGCATTATCAACGTCTGCTTTAGATGTGTTACCACCTGTTTGTTTATTTAAAATGCCTTCAGCCGCTGTGACAGCTTGCGTATATGCATTTCGTTTTGATTCATCTGCATCAAGATAATTTTGATTTCTTAATGTCGCATCTTTATCATTGATTGCACCTTGTAAGCTATTCATAGCGCCGTCTAATGTATTGGCATTTGTTTTTACAGTATTAACGCCATCAACAGTCGTCGCTTGATTGATTTGACCTTCTAACGCAGTACGTTGTGCATTCGTAATATGGTTTAAAGTACCTAAGTTTTGTCTAGCTGCCGCTTTCGCTTCTGCCAGTTTAGCATCCCCATTCAATGCATCTTTCGTACTTGTTACTTGTTGTAATGCACGGTCAACTGCTGCTTTATCTGAATTGGAACCTGTTTGTTTATTTAAAATTGCTTTCGCAGCAGCTACAGCTTGATCATAAGCAGTTTTCTTACTTTGTTCAGCGTCACGATATTTTTGAGTTTGTTTTGTTGCATTTTCATCATCAATACCATGTTGTAATTGACCCATAGCTGTATTAAGTTCATTTGCAGTTTGTTGGATACTTGTTACATTTGCAACACGTTGCGCACTTGTAACTTGTGCTTTTAACGCATCTTTTTGCGCTTTATTTAAGTTAGTAGCACCATCGATGGCATTTGTTGCTGTTTGTTTCGCTTGCGTTAAATTATGTGTACCATCTAATGCATTTTTCGTTGATGTCACTTGTGTAGCGATTTGGTTAATTGCATTAGCATCCATATTTGGATTGCTTGTTGCATTAATGACACCATTAGCACTATCAACAGCATTGTTATAGTTTGTTTTGTTACGTTCTGTAGCATCAAGATAGTTTTGGCCATTTTTCGTAGCTGTGTTATCTTGTATGCTATTTCTTAACGTACCCATAGCACCATTTAATGTGTTGGCACTTGATTTAACAGTATCTACACCTGCAACATTTTGTGCTTGTTGCACTTGTTGTTTCAATTTATCTTTTTGTGCTGTTGTTAAATGTTGAAGGCCGTTTATAGTAGTGTTTGCATTTGATTTAGCTTGCTCTAAATTATGGTTACCATTTAGGGCACCTTTCGCATTTGTCACTTGTGACAACGCGTTTTCAACGGCAGCTTTATCTAAATTTGATCCACTATTTTTATTTAAAATATTTTCTGCGTTCGTAACGGCTTGAGTATAAGCAGTTTTCTTATCTGAATCAGCATCATGATAGTTTTCGCTCGCTAAAGTATTCGCTTTATCATTAATACCATTTTGCAAGTTAGCCATCGCTGTATTCAATTGTGTACCTGTATTAGATACCGCTTCAACACCAGCTACTGTTGTTGCTTGATCAATTTTAGTTGTTAAGTCACGTTTTTGTGCATTATTAATTGACGTTAAGTTATTTAATGCATTTTTAGCTGCATTCTTCGCATTTGTAACGTTTTGATCACCATTCAATGCATTTTTAGCACTTGTAACATTTTGAATAGCCGCTTCAACATCTTGTTTAGACGTATTTGCACCTTGCGTTTTATTCAGAATTGTTTCTGCTCTGCTTACCGCATTTGTATAAGCATCACGTTTAGCTTTATCTGCATCAGTGAAGTTAACACCTTGTTTAACTGTGTTTTGATCATGGATAGCTTGTTCCAAGTTGCCCATTTGCGCGTTTAACTCAGTTGCTGCATTTTTAGCAGCTGTTACCTCACTCACATGACCTGCACGATCAATTTGTGATGAGATTGCAGATTTTTGGTTATTTGTTAAGTGTGATAACGTATTTAAGTTTTGCTTAGCAGTGTTTTGTGCATTTCTTAAGTTTTCAGCACCGTTTAAACCATTTTTAGCATTATTCACTTGTGTTGTAGCTTGGGTAATCGCACTAGTATCCATAGTTGGATTGTTAGTTTGATTAATGATACCTTTCGCATTTGACACAGCGCTATTATATGTTGATTGGTTATTCGGACTTGCGTCTGTATAGTTTTGACTTGCTTTGACTGTTGTTTCGTTAGCAATACTATCTCTTAAGCCTTTCATTGCATTGTTCAATGATTGTCCATTTGTTTGAACAGATTGTACGTCTTCTAATCTATTGGCTTGTCCCACTTGTTCTTTTAATTTAGCTTTTTGAGGAGTATTTAATTGCGTTAATGCATCAATAGCAGTATTGGCGTTTTGTTTTGCAACACGTAATCTTTCGTCACCATTTAATTCTTGTTTCGCGCTGTTTACTTGATTAGCTGCAGCTGTTACTTCTGAAGGTGTTGTAACAACCGTTGGCGTACCGCTAATAATATGTTCAGCATTGGTAACTTTAGTTGTGTAAGCATTTTGTTTAGTGCTATCGGCGTTGACATATTTACTGCTTGCTAACGTATTCGTCTTATCTGCGATGGCATGTTGTAATTGACCCATTGCCGTGTTCAGTTCAGTCGCATTACGTTGTACATCATTTGCATTAGATACGCGTTGAGCACCATTAGCTTGTGCTTTTAATGCATCTTTTTGTTTTTGATTTAAATCAGATGCGCCATTAATTGCTGTAATCGCTGCTTGTTTCGCATTATTTAAGTTTTGCGTACCATTTAATGCATGTTTCGCACTATTAACATTATTAAGTGCTTGTTCAACCGCTGTTTTCGCTGTATTCGGTCCAGTTTGTTTATTTAAAATGGTTTCGGCAGCTGATATAGCTTGATTGTAAGCATTACGTTTTTGCTCATCAGCATCCAAGAAGTTTTGGCTCGCTAATGTTCCTGACTTATCGTTGATAGCCGTTTGTAAGTTACCCATTGCGCCATCTAAACTATTTGCACTTTGTTTAACTGATTCAACACCAGCTAAGTTTGTAGCTTGTGAAATTTGATTTGTTAAATCATTGCGTTGTGCTGTAGTGATATGCGTTAAAGTACCTAAATGTTGTTTCGCTGCGTTTTGAGCTGCAATTAATTTTGCATCACCATTCAATGCATCTTTCGCAGTATTAACACGTTGCAATGCTGCTTCAACTGCATTTTGCGCAGTGTTTGGACCTGTCGATTTATTTAAAATCGCTTTCGCTGCAGTAATAGCATTATCATACTCTTGTTGTTTATTTGTATCAGCATCACGATATTTCTCAGATGATTTCACTTGAGATTCGTTGTTAATACCATTTTGTAAGTTAGCCATAGCTTGATCTAAATGTTGTGCATTTTGTTTTACAGTATCAACACCACTCACTCTTGTCGCACTACTAATTTGACTAATCAAATTGTTCTTTTGAGCATCTGTAATACTCGTTAATGTGTTTAAGTACGTTTTCGCATTTTGTTTTGCCGTAGCTAAGTTTTCATCACCGTTAAGTGCCGTTTTAGAACTATTCACTTGCTCTGCTTTTTGTGTAATCGTACTTGGATTCATTTCTGGATTACTATTCGCATTAATAATCGTTTCAGCAGCAGCTACCGCGTTGTTATATGCTGTTTGCTTATCATTATTAGCATCTACGTAATCTTCACTTGCTTTAGTCGCATCATTGTTAGCAATACTTTGTCTTAACGTATTCATCGCTTGATCTAATGTGTTGGCATTTGATTGAACCGTATGAACACCAGCAACAGTAGTACCACTATTAATTTGATTTGTTAAATTCGTTTTTTGTGCAGTTGTTAAATGCGTCATATTATTTAACTGCTGTTTCGCTGTTTGCTTCGCTTGATCTAATAAACGCGTACCATCTAAGTTATTTTTAGCCGAATTCACTTGATTCATCGCTTCAGTAACTTGATCTTTCGTTTTATTTTGACCATTTGATTTATTTAAAATATCTTTCGCAGCTTGCACCGCATTTGTGTATGCTGTTTTCTTACTAGGTGTCGCATCTTGATAATTTTGACTATTAAGCGTCGTTTGTTCATCATTGATTGCACCCTGCAAGTTACCCATCGCTGTATTTAAATCTGTACCTTGTTGTTTAACGGTATTTACACCAGCAATATTTGATGCAGCATTAATTTTAGATTTAACATCTGCTTTTTGTGCATTATTTAAATGTGGTAATGCATCAATTGCTCTTGCAGCATCTGTTTTAGATTGTACTAATTTTTCATCACCATTTAATGCATTTTTATTAGTAGTAACAGCTGAAGTTGCACGATTAACATCATCAACAGACATTGTCGGATTAGCTGTTTGATTAATAATTGTTTCAGCACTTGAAACTGCACTGTTATATGCATTTTGTTTAGCTGTATCTGCATCCGCATAATCTTCTGTACGTTTCACTTGATCTTTATCTGCAACAGCTTGTCTTAAGTTACCCATTGCACTATTCAAGTTTGTTGCATTTTGCTTAATTGTATTAACTGCATCAATTTGATGCGCACCATTAATTTGCGATTGTAAGTTTTGACGTTGTACATTATTTAAATTGTTTAAATGACCTAATGCAGTATTCGCTTCTTGTTTCGCAGCATTTAACTTAGCTTCACCATTCAATGCATGTTCTTTACTTGTGACATTTGATAAAGCATTGTTAACATCACTTGGTGTTATAACTGGATGTTGTGCATTACCATTAATAATGTCATTCGCATGGTTGTATGCATTGTTGTAATCATTTTTCTTATTAGTATCTGCGTTGACATAATTATCACTTTGTACGACTTGGTTATGATTAGCAACGCCACGTTTTAAACCTGTCATAGCAGTATTTAAGCTTTGAGTCGTTTGTTTAATATCATTTACTGCTTGCACGTTTTGTGCACTATTCACTTGTTGTGTTAATGCATTCTTTTGTGCTTGGTTTAAATCACTTGCATGCGTAATCGCATTTGTTGCTTCTGTTTTCGCACGTTGTAAGTTTTGTTGACCATCTAAAGCATCTTTCGTCGATTTAACAGATGCTGCTTTTTGGTTCACTGTGTTAACATCCATCGTTGGATTAGTCGTTTCTCCAATGACACCTTTAGCCGCATTAACTGCATTATCATAGGCTTGTTTATTAGCTGGTGTTGCGTCAGTGTAATTTTGACCTGATTTAATTGTATTATTATCCGCAACACTGTCTTTTAATTTCGTCATCGCAGTATTTAAAGCCGTAATGTTAGACTTAATTGTTTCAAGCGCAGCATGATTTTGAGCAGCATTAATTTGTTGCGTGAAATTATTTTGTTGTGCTTGGTTTAAGTTAGATGCACCATGTAATGTTGTTAACGCTGGCTGTCTATCTAATGTTAAACCTTGACGTGCTGTATTTAATTGATCCTTAGCTTGGTTTGCCTCTGCCACTTTATCATTGATATTTTGGACAGTTGGGTTGCCATTCAACACTTGATTAATTTCAGTTAACTTTTGACGTGCTGCTTGTAATTTTTGGTTGTATGCATTTAACGAAGCGGTTGTCATACCTGTTGTATCTGTTGGTTGATTAATGCTTTGTTCTAATTGCGTTTTCGCATTTTGAAGCGGCGCTTTATCTGGTGTTAACGCTTGACGTGCATGATCTAAATCAGATTTCGCTTGATTTGCTGCAGACGTATTTGTATTAATTTGATCTACAGTAGGTGAACCTGCTAATACTTGATTGATTTGTTGAACCTTATTACGTGCAGCTGTTAACTTCGCATTGTATGCATTTATAGAGTCTTGTGTCATACCAGTTGTACTTGTTTGCGTATCAATACTATGTTGTAGTTGATTTTTCGCATTTTCTAAAGGTGCTTTATCGACTGTTAAGCCATTGCGCGCTTGATCAAGTGCTGTTTTAGCAGCATTCGCTGCTGTCACGTTTTGACGAATCGTTGCTACATCTGGATGAGATGCTAGTACGCGATCAATTTCTTGAATTTTAGTTCTAGCTGCTGAAAGTTTGTCATTAAATGCAGCAACAGATGCGCTTGTCATACCAGTCGTACTCGTTGGCTGATCAATATCATTTTGCAACTGAGTTTTTGCAGTTTGTAATGGTGCCAAGTCTGGTGTTAATCCAGCAATTGCTTGTTTTAAGCTATTATATTTTTCTTCTACTTTTGTTTTTTCTGCGGCAATTTGTTGGTCTGTCGCGTCACCATTGTTAATAACATTTTGTGCATTTGTTGTTTCTGTTTGACCTGCACGTTTAGCATTTTCATATGCTTGGATTGATGATTGTGTCATACCATCAGTAGTTACTGATTTATTGATTTCTTCATCAAGTTTCGTCTTAGCAGTTCTTAAAGCACTATTATCAGCTAAAGGTACTAATTGATTAATTGCTTGCGTTAATCGCTCATTGACACGATTTACATTTGTTAACGCAGATTGTACCTCTTGCACTGTTCTTATTGGCTTCTGAATGATAGCATTAGCGCTATTTTTATCACTTGTTAAGTCACTTTGAAGTGCACGAATCGAATTATTGTAAGCAGTAATACTTGCCGGCTTCTTACCAGTCGTTGTACCTGTGCGATTCAATTGTTGCACTGCTTGCTCTAAGGCATGTGTATCTGCAGTTAAATCATGTTTCGCTTGGTTTAATGCTGTTAATGCGTTATCGACACGATGTTTTTCATCTGAAATTTGTTGTGCAGTTGCATCGCCATTGTCAATAACACGTTGAGCTGCAGTTATTTCAGTTTCTGCTTCACGCTTCTTCGCATTATAGTTATCAATACTTTGTTGCGTCATACCAGCAGTTGATGGTACTTGGTTCACAGAACTTTGTAAGTTATTTTTAGACGTTACTAATTGGCTATTATCTTCTTTATTTTGAAGTAATGCTTTAGCTTGATCAATCTTAGTTTGTGCTGCACGAACTTTAGTTAGTGCGTCAGAAACTTGTTGTGGTGTTGCACGCTCATTATTAATCACTTGTTGTGCTTCTGTTTTCGCGGTATTGATTTGTTGTTGCGCATTATGCATTGCATTATTGTACTGCGTAATTGTACCTGGCTTTTTACCTTCAGTGCTTACTGGATCATCTAAATGATTTTTAGCTGTGATTAACTCACGTTTATCCGCTTTTGTGAAAATGGACTCTTGTACTTCTTCAGTACTACCATCATTGTAAGTTACTGTCACAGGAATCGTCGTTGTGCTACCACCAGCTAAATTAGTAGGCATTGCTGTGCCATTTTTAATCGTTGCAGTACGTTTATTAGCAACTTGAACTGCATTGTTAATTTCAGCTGCTGTTACATTTGAACCATAATCTTTCACAATTTCAGTTGTGTTGACAGTATGAGCTGCCGGTGCAGTTAATGTACTTGGATTACTACTTACTGAGTGACCTGTACCTGCTTTCGGAGTAATTGTGATTGATGAATTTGGTTTTATAGTATTGGCATTGAACGTCACTTTACCAGTTTGTGCATCTAACGTTACATAGTCAGGCTTATTCGCAATTGTCCATTGATTATTTTGACCACGAACAACATTAATTGTCTTACTATGTTCTGCACCATTACCCACTTTTTCAGTGTAAGCAATATCCATTGCTTGTGTTGGATTAATTAAATGTCCTGATGGATTATTAGGCGTGATATCAATATGACCATTTTGCCAAATTTTCGTAGTCGCTTGGTTCGGTTGTGGTGCGACAACTGTGAAATCATCACTACGTTGCTCGTCACTGATTGTTTCGCCACTACCTTGTGTTGCAACAACTTGAATTGTATCAGCAGGATTGAAAGTACCTGCTGCCACAGTAATACCATTATTAGTTCCAACAATACCTGTTACATTAGCTGCTGATGCTTCTTTCACCCATGGGCTCGTATTATTACGACGTGTAAATGTCGTTACAACATTTCCATTACGTTTAATAACTAATTTGTCAGCATATGTCGTAACATTACCAGCATGAGTATTGACTGTTTGGTTCGCACCAGGTGCAATTGTAATCGCTCCTGCCGCTGTTTCAGTGACAGTTGGTTTCGCTGGTTGAACATCTTTTACTACAAATTTCGCTGGTAAAGATGTTGCAAATGTATGTCCATTATAGATGACATCATATTTTGCATTAACGACTTGTGCAGTATTTGGTTTATTCATTGCTGCCCAGTTTGCATCGTTTGTACCCGTAGTATCACGATTCCATTTATACGTAAATCCATCTGTTGGTAAACCTGAAGCGTTTTGCATATGTGCATATCCTGATGCTTGCGTACCACTTGCTAAAGTGCCACCAACTGTTGTTGTATAAGTAGTTTGAGGGAATTCAAATTGATATACGTTCACAGTTACAGGAACTCGTTTAGCAGCTGAAATACCTGGATATGTGACATCGACATTTAAATGTTGAACGCCTGCTTGCTGGTTATTTGGTTGTTGTCTATTTGCCCATGCTGCTGTAATACCATTCGTATTAGTATTTGGATCAAATGTAATGTAATCAATAGCGTTTGTACCATGTGTCAAATTTTGACCTTTCACATCACGTGATGGCGCCTTAGCATTAGCAACTGGATAAACTTTGACTGGAACTTCAACATTACGCGTACCTTGACCACTAGGTAATGTTACAACCGCAGTTTTATGTGTGTTGCCGACTGTATTCTTCCATGTATCTGGACTATCATGCCATGCGACCGTTGCCCCATGTGGCGGATTTTGAATAAATCGTTCTACATGACCGAAATCAAAACCGTCGCCACCTTTAATAAATACAGCGCCTTCAGTAGTTGCTTGTAATTGTGGTGTTACTGTAACAGAAGCACTATCATTTGAATCAACAGATTCATTTCTTGTTACTGTAACAACTTGACCATGTTCGTCTTGCGTCGTATACGTCACATTGTTCATTGAAATTGAAGATTTTGCTTTAATTCCGCCATTTGGTAACGCGTCACTTACTGTCACAACCGAACTAAAACCACTACCATGAGTAATATTTGTGACATTTAATGGTGTATTATCTGCTTTAAATAATTTTACTGACGAGTTATTTAATACGTTATTAACTTTAATTTCTTGGTTTGTAAGACCTGCTTTATATGTCACAGAGTTTGCGTCAATTCTTGGTGGGTCAGGTTTAACTTTAGATAAAATAGTTAAATCTTCAGTTTGTCTATTATCATAAGTCACTCTAATAAGACGCGTTGATATACCTACAACATCTTTGTTAGGACCATATGTTCCAACAAATTGAAAATTCATATGTTGCGCATTTGTCGACCAAGAATTATTTACTGGCTTAACATATTGTTTCGCATCATACATATCTGAAACACCTGGGTATAAAACACCTCTGGCTGTTTCAAAGACATGTTTCGGTACAGTTCTTACTACTTTATATGTTGCTGTTTTCGTAATCGGCGTTGTTTCGCCATCAATTAAGATATGTGCAGTTACTGTTATATCTTCACCAATACGTGTATTATCTTTATTTGGCGCTTGTCCACTTACCCATGTAATCGTTGCATCTGGAATGGCACTACCATTAGATAACTTAAAGTAATCTGCTGCACTAGAACCATTACCTGCTGGGAAGTCTTGGCCTTGTACAGTGTAATGCGAATGTGCAACGATTTCTGGAATGACATGCTTTACAGGTACAGTCACTGTTGATGTTGTTCCATCTTGATGAGTAACAGTTACTGTGACATTGGCATTATTTCCAGTACGACTGACATTACTAACTGTTTTACTAGTGATTTCATTTGCGCTTGCTGTTGCATAGTTTCTATTTGGTGCATTACTTGTAAACGTTAACGAATTAATAATTGTCGTTTGATCAGCTTGTGATACTGTCGCATTATTCGAAATATTGGCAATTCTAACAGGATTAGCAGCCGTTGATGAAGTACCAACTCGATATTTATCACGCAAAGGTTTCACTGTTACATTGAATGAAGTTGTAGCTGTATTACCACTTGTATCAGTTGCTAATAAATTGATTGTCTTACTAGTTGCTGATGTCACATTTGGTGCCGTTGCAGAAACATGTTGATGGTTATTATCAACAGTACCTGTAATTTGTGATGTATTTGGTACAGTTACCGATTGCACACCAAAGTTATCATTCGCTGTAATCGTATTTGTAAATGTTTCACCTGAGAACACTTGATGATTAGTGTAATTACCTACTGAAATTGTTGGATTCACTAAGTCACTTGGTACAAAATAAATGTTAATAGCGTCAGTAGTATTTCCTGTATTTTGATTTAAATGTTCAACATATTGTTTTGGACCATATGGCGTTAAGTATAACTGCGCTTTATAAACTGCATCACTTGCATTATGTGTAGAATTACTTTTTACAACGTGGTCAATTGTAAATGCGCCAGCACCATTAGCTGCCGGTTCGTTTACGTTAACAACAGTTGAGTTACTATGGTTTGCACGAGTATTTGAATTTGTAACAGGTTGCCCACCATAACCGTTTGAAGGGTTGATGATGTCTAATATTTGAATCACTTGACCATTCAACGTAAATTGACGTTGACCATCAGTTGTCGCATTTGATTGTGAATAACCAGTTGTTCTATAGTTTGGTCTTCCACCTGCTTCTGCTTGTGCTTTTTCATTACCAGTAATATTATTACGCAATCCAGGCACTGTAGTAGTCGCTTTTAGCATCGTTAAAATATCATTAGTTGTAATTTGTGTGCCTAATGTAGCATCATAACGATAAATTAAAGATTTATGGTCATCGGACCATGATAAACCACCATCTGTTGGTCTGTTTGCAATTTTTGCATTCGTCCATGTCACTGTATAATCTTGTGGGAAATTAACCCAACGCAAGAAATTCATATTAGCTAGGTTAGACGCGAATGATTTCGTTAATCGACCTTTATTAATATTTACTGTAATAGTACTTACATTAGCACCATTAGGTGTATTTGTAACTGAAATATCACCTTCGGCAAGCGTAATTACATCTCTATTTGCATTAATAAAAGCTTGTTTTACTTTTGAGATTTCATCAGTGGTTAAATCATATGTTGACGTACGATAGACACGTTGATCGCCTTCAGGTTGTTTCACATCAACGATTTTTAAACTAATATAGAAATCTTCAGTGTCTTTATGATATGCATTTGAAGCAACTATATGATATAACTGCGTACCTGCATTCATTTGACTAACTTCTTGTGCAGTTGGAATAGTTCTATCAGATGTAATATTTGTAAATGTGCCATTTGGAATAGCTTGTCCATTACTTAAAGTAAAATATTGTTTAATATCACCAATATTAAATGATTGTCCTTTAGCAATCGTTACCGTTGCTGTTTTAGCAGCATTGGCAGTTTGATATTCAGATTTCACAACTGGTTCGTATGTCATCACATTTGTAGCATCAAGCGTTGTTGATGAGCCATCACGGTAATGTAATGTGACGTTACCATTATTATCGACAGTTACTGGATCAGTTGATGCTAAATATCCTCTTATATTTTGGTTTTTATTCATAAAGGCAGTAATTATGCTTTGCTTTTCATCATTAGATACAGCAGTCGGATTGACTACTACAACTTTCTCAGTATTTCCTAATACAATCGGATGAGCATCTTCACTAATTTTACCTACATGAATTGACACATGTTTAGATTGACTATCATTTGTCGTATTATTGACATTGTCTGTCGCTGATACTTTAAATGTAATATCACTGTTAAATGCCTGATTCATAGAGACTCTACCTGTAATAGCTAATGAGCCGTTTTTGTTGTCGGATTTAGTTAAATTTGATGTCCAACCACTTGGCAAAGTAGTAATAGTTGTATTTTTTATACCAGAATGTCTATCAGAGACTCCCATTGTAAAGTTGACTTCGTCGCCTCGATAGTATTTGGCATTTATTCCAACAGGATTATTGATTGTTGGTGGAATGTCATCTGGCAAAATAGTAACAGCATTACTCATATTAG
>OBZA01000221.1_pt1 | contig 22303 bp, 24 predicted proteins | sample 1476871 | NCBI WGS metagenome assembly OBZA01 (sample SAMEA2580227, study PRJEB22360) | human gut metagenome | biome: human gut; feature: human-associated habitat; material: faeces | place: Denmark | collected 2008/2010
TTGCGATGAAGGAAATAAAATGACATAAACTATGCATAACATTTCTAAACCTTCAGAAGTCAACTGTTACATTAAGTAAGCGCTTACTTTTAAGGTTATTATATACAGTTTTCTTGTTTTTTGTCAATACACTTTTTGTATTTTTGTAAGAAATAATATCTTTACTATCTTGAATATACAATATAAGTGCACAATAAAAACTCATAAGATTTTCTAGTAAAATAGAATTGAACGAACTAGTTACGAAAGGAAATCTTATGAGCTACCATCATTTTACCATAGACGAGCGTGAAAGTATTCTCATTTACCGTACGCAAGGCCTAAATTTTTCTCAAATTGCTAAGTTACTTCATCGTCATCCGTCTAGTATTAGTCGTGAGTGGAAGCGACATCTAAAAGAGGGAAGCTATTCTCCAAGTCATGCACAGGAGTCTTACCATAGGGCTAAATCACACTGTGGACGAAAACGTATGCTTGAAATAGATAACAATTTAAGCAATACCATCAAACATCTATTTCTCGATTACCAATGGTCTCCTGAAGAAATAGAAGGTCGGTTGCGATTAGAGTATGGAAAGACTATTATTAGTTATCAAACAATCTATAGAGCCATTTACAGAGGTCATTTTGATGATAACTCACTATCTCATGGTGCTCGTGGAGTCATTCGTAAGCTCCGTCATCGTGGAAAAACACGTCATACAAAAGGTTATGTCGAAAATAGAGGGAGAATTTCTATTTCTCATACGATTCACGAAAGACCAGAAGATGCTAATAACCGAACTAGAATAGGAGATTGGGAAGCCGATACTGTTGCAGGTAAAACTGGAAAAGCTTGTTTAGTGACTCTAACTGACCGTTATTCTCGTTTTCTAAAAATCCAGAAGGTAGCTGTCAAGAAAAGCAAGTTGGTAATAGAAGCTATGGTAAAAATGTTAGAACCCTTGACGAAGTATACAGTAACTCCTGATAGAGGGAAAGAATTCACCTATCATCAGAAATTGAGCGATCAATTGAACATTGAAGTCTATTTTCCTGACCCTAATGCTCCATGGCAACGAGGAACCAATGAGAACACGAATGGATTACTTAGAGAATATTTTCCAAAGGGTAGTGATCTAACATTGGTTGATGATCAGACTATTCAGCTGTGGGAAAACAAACTTAATAATAGGCATTGTGCACTTATATTGTATATTCAAGCTATATTAATATTTCTTGGCTATCCCATTCTATCATGCCTTATAAATTGACTCTGACACTTCGGTTTTGGTAAAATTAAATAAAGGTTGAGACTGAGTTTGAGTCGGTGACGACTCATTCAAAGGTTGCGGTTCATCCGTTTCAGGTAGAGGTGCTGCCTCCTGTTTTTCAGGTAAATCCCCAATTGAGTTCTCAGCCTTTTTGTATGCTCCTGAGAAGACTCAGGAGTATTTTTATTTCGTTGAATTAGTAATTTTTTAGCTTTTCAATCGCAATTCCAGTCGTACTTCTTGACTGAAATAGATATATGTTAAATTCTATCCACGGCAAATTACTATTATAAACCAATACGAACTACATATATCTTTTTTCGCTCGTCAAACATTAAAAATACAGTGGAACATATAATTAATATAATACTACTGTTTTAGAAACCATTATAGAAATGAGCTAATCCTTTAAATCAAATCTTAACTGACTTATTTCGTCCTCTAGGTTCGAAATTGAGGATTCAATATTATCTAAACTTGAATCAATATTATCAGAAATTTCCACTTTTAAAGTGTCCAGAGATTTTTCTAAGTTCTCAATTCTTGTGTTTAGTTGTTTAAATTTTATCTCCAATTGTTCCTCAGAACACAAGATATTTATAGCTTCTTTTATATTTTCAGCTCTATAGTCTTCCAAATAACTAATAATCCTAACTAATTGAGCACTATTTAAATATTTTTCAGGTAAAAAATCAATCTTGCTAAAGTTTTCTTCATATTCAGCTAGTTGTTCCTGCAAATTTGAACGAGTCTTATTCAGTTCCAGCAATTCTTCCTTATTTTGTTCATTTTCTTCTCGAAGAATTTCAGCCCGTTCTTCTGCAAAAACCTTATAGTACTGCTCTTTAGCCAATTCCTCTTCTTTAACATATTCCTCTATTTTTGTTAATTTTTCCTGTCTCTTTTTTTTAAAGAATTTTTTAGGTATTACTCGAGAAAGTTCTTTAGGTGCTTCTCCAATACTTTCAACAATAAAGTTGTTGAGATATTGAGCATCAAAAAAATCTAGTTTTTCTTGCCCCCTATTTTCTAGAGATTCAATTTCCTCATTTACTTTTGAATAATTCAAAACCATTGAGTCATAGTTTTCAATATCATACAGTAGCTCTTTTAATCGTCCGAGGAGTATGTTATTTGATTCAGAAATTTCCATATAATCTAGCACCTCTTTAGACCGTCTTCTTGAAGAATGATTTTGTTCTACTTTTTGATTTACTTTGAATATAAGTTTGCAAATCAATAATTCTATCATTGATTTGGTCCTTATCATCTTCTTTCAAATGACTGATAGTTATTGATAAGTTTTTTAACAATGTTTCATCAACTTTTTTAAGTAATTTTTTATCACTCATAAATTCTCTTATAGCGACTTTCAAATCCAATACAGTTGACTGACGTACATTATTATCACATAATTCTAGAGTATAGGTTGATAAGCAACTAATCAAATTGTTTACTTTTTTATCTCTTTCATCTTGTTTTCTTGATATATTATAGACTATAACTCCGGCAATCCCAGCTGCTGCTATAGCACCAGCAACTGCACCACTAGCAAGCATCTTAACGTCATTATTTTTCAGTTCATCTTCATCTACTTCTACAAATTTAGCCCACTCAAAAACCCCTGTGTTTCCTGATCCAGGATTCCATACAACATTTGCTTTTTCAAGGCGTGCTCTACCCTCTTCTATCAGTTTTTGGGCTTCAGGCGATATTACTAAATAACCGTAACTCATTATCAAACGTTACCTTTCTTTTTTTGCCATAAATATATCACATCAGTATTTGAAAAACAATTAGATTACGATAAAGAATCCCTAATAGTTATACTCCCATGCAAATACACAAAGTACCCTTTACAAATGATTTAATTTCCTACTCGTGACTTGGAATTCAAAAACTCATACGAATAAAAAGGAGCCATCATTTGACTCTTTTTTAGTGTTTCCATAATATTTTTGAAAAACAAGTTGTTTAGCTAGTGAATAGCTACCTGAGAGAGATAAAACCAAGTGTTCCAATTTCAGATACTCCCGTTATAAATTGCACTGTTAAGATAATCCAATAAAGAGGGTTTTAAATATTAACTACAATCCAGAGACTTCAATTTTCCTTGAATTAAAAATATAGAGTGTTTGTGAAATCAAACTATCAACTAGATTGAGTCAAAGTATTGCAATAGGACCTGTAAACTTGCTAAGAGAAACCAATCGCCCCCGTGCAGAAAGCTCCTATAAAAATATACTGCTTTTGTTTTTTACTTAAGAAACGAATTGCTTCATCGTGTCCCCACATGAATCACCCAATTGGCTTAGAATACGATAAATTATTTACCAAGTAATTTGATTAATATTTTCGTATTTCTCATAAATTATATCGGATGATATCGATTTAATAACATCTTTCGAAAAAGTATCTTGAGGATTTAGCTTTTCTTTTAATAAGCTGTAATAAAACTTACCATAAAAAGTGCTGATAATTGTTTTAAATTGTGGAACAAATATATTCAAACTAATTTCTTTATCAGATGTTTCATTTCTTAATACATATTTCCCGCTATAAAGTTCATAAGAATATGTTAGTTTTCCAGATTCATCAGATAAAATAAAAAATTCAAGACTATTATTACTAGGATTTAATTCTTTTTGACACTTTTGCGTAATTCTCTTTGCAAAGCTAAAATCTTCATCAATTCTGAATATAATATTTTCAGAATCAAATGGTTTTTCAGCTCCACCTAATTGCTTGATGAACTTATTATTGTTTCTTATATAGTCAAGGGAATCTGTATATATTACTTTTCTATAGCAACTAACCTCAATGACTAAACGAGTTTTTTCAATATGCTCGTGAAAATAGTTATTAAATTCTCTTTCACAGTTAATCACTTCAGCAACCTTTATTTCACCTGAATCAATAGAAGTCTCTGGAATATCACTCTGAAAAAGTAACTCCTTTTCGTGCTCATAAGATCCTTGAGCATAAAATTTGATAGTATATTCTTGTGACTCACCTTTAAGATTACCATTATTTATCAAAAAAAAGATATACTTCTGATCATCATTTCTAAAACCACCATCATATTGGATATAATCAATATACTCTTTCTCAAATTTTACATTAGTAAGTACTACCGAAGTTACTACTTGCTTTTCTTCACTTCTATTTTGAATAGAAAGTTTATTCTTGATTAGGTTAGAGTATATGTTTTTTGATTGCCATTCTAATTTTTCACTTGAATTTTCAAATAATCTACAATCATGTGGGACAAGCGACTCAATGACAATGTTTTTACGGTATCTCATTACCTTTTCATAAAAATATTTTATTATTTCAAAACAGTCCTTAACTATACTCATAGTCTTATTCACCTCTCAAAATAGTGATTTAGATTTACAAAAACATCATTACTAACACGCAAACTGGTTTTCGAAAACGATGATCCTATTTCCTTGACCTACACTATTGCTTATCAATGCTCTTACCAGTACATGATTAACGTTTTATGAACAACTCTAAGCAATAACGTGTTATCAATTTGACGAAATTCAGCTAGTTTGCTAGAATAATTACAGAAAAAGAAGCTGATTGTCACTCAGCTTCTACGTAGATCCGTTTAAAAGACGGTGGCTAGGTTTAAACGAAAATAATCCGTCTTACTTCGCCAAAAGTGGGGACGGATTATTTTTTGTCATCGTTTTTAAAGAGCTTGTAGCATAAACCAATAAGAGCAATAATAAAACTACCAAAGCCTAGAATGGTTTGCACAACCTCAAACGCTGTCAAAACGGCTCTCCTTTCTACTAGATTTCGAATGCTTGCCCATAGGCATCACTCCTCTCTAATAAATGAAAGCCACCATCTACCACTTTTCTACAAATAAGAGTATATCAAATTCATACAATAAAAGCCATTTCCCAAAAGCCAGCTATCCTACTAATGAAAGGAGCTGGCTTTTCTAAATTATTAAAGTCATCCTCTCATATTCCATACGAACAATCTAGTCAATAAAAAGGAGCTATCAGACTCCTTTTTAGTATATGGTAAATTGAAAGAATAAATGCAACATTTTTACCACTCACTTAAAGTGCCTCCAAGAGTGTTCTGTATCCTAAACATTTGCGTGGTCGATGGTTTAAATGAAACAGTGCTGAGAACTAGTCTTCATTACTAGTGGTTGCTAGTTCAGTCTTCTTAGGGAAATATTCTCTAAGTAAACCATTGGAGGTTTCGTTATTTCCTCTTTTCCAGGAAGAATAGGCATCCGCAAAGTAAAAATCTATATCAAGATCTTCTACAAAAGACTTTTTAAAATCCTTTCTTCGGGCTGAGGTAAAGGATTTTAAAAAGTCTTTTAGAAAAAGTTGATAGAACTGCTGGATGGCTGAGAAAGGACTTAGTCCTTTACAATACATTTCATTTTACAATTGGTTTGAACACTTATCTTGTAAAATCATTTGGAATTTTTGTTTTTCACATTAATAACGAAACGATTCCAAAGTCAACTAATTACTAATTTCCTTAGAATTACTTCTTAAGCCTTATTTATATCTGAAATTAACGTTCAAGCAAAATTTGGTTTCCATTAAGCGATAAAGTCCTCTAAAGCTTGTACTACCATTTCAAAATTTTCAACGCAATAAATCGTTTTAAATTGCCCCAGAATAACCGCTCGATCAGATCGTTTCACCTCACTAGCCAGATTTCGACTAGTATGAATTATGTGACATTGTTGTTGGCTAATGGGTAAGCCTGACTGATAATATGCTCAAGCCCCTTGAAGCCATCGGTCACACAAGAGAAGTCGGTTGAATTCCTTGGTTTTGAAGTTTGTCTAGCAGGGTCAATCAAGAAGCATAATTTTCATTTTGAGCGATCTCATATCCAAGGGCAGTCTTCTGTCCTTCTGGTGTAGTGCAAAGTGCGATATGAATACATTTTTAAAATAAATTATTATTTTATCGAGTAGTCCACTTTTTTCAAATGTTTCATTTATTGAGTTAATCCTATTAGAGTCCTCGTGTTCTATTTAAATAAAAAATAGTCTGTCTATAAAAGAATATTACAAAAATTGAATATAAAAAAATATTAATCATAAAAATAACTATATTTGATATTTGACAATCAATAAATTTATATATCTGATTTATGATAATGGGTAAAATAATTAATACTAACTGATAACTATAATACTTAACCTTATTATAATTATTGATACCTACCACTTTTTTAAAAACTATTACTACACCAAAACTAACTGATAAAACTACAAATATAAACAAATCTTCTAAACTACCGAAATTAATGTCCGAATTCATTAATATTAGTAGAAATAAGTATAGTAGTGATGATACAAATATTTTTAGAAATAGATAGAAATACTTAGTTAATACGAGTTTTTTTGTATTTATTGGTACTAACCTTTCAAAAACTCTGATTTTTTCGGTCAATTCTTTATTACTATAAATCCCTAGTATTTGAAGAAAATTCAAAACTAAAAATAATTGTGGAGTATGTTGTATAAAACTTATGATATAAGCGATAACAACAAAAATGATTACATTTGTAATGTTCCTAAATTCAGCAAGAAATTCATTATAAACTATAGATTTCATTAGTCAGTTACCTCAATTTTTGTCGAAAGCCATAAAGTGATATGAAGTATGAAATAATATAAATACTAAATGCTATTGCAACCAAAATAGAAACTAAGAATCTTGAATCATAAATATCAAAGTAATTAGCCAAATTATATTTATTGCTCATATATTCCATGAATAATCTTACTAGTAGAAGTGTTATGATAAATGATGATACACTTATATTTTTTATATTTTGGTTTCCAAATATAAAAGAACCCGACATTACAAATGATGCAAATAAAATTGAGACAGATACACCAAGAAAAATTACATTCATTTGTGCTTCTTGGATATAAAAACTATTAAATAAACCCCTTAAAATTAAAATTGATCCAATATATAGAACACACGCAATTGTAACAATAAAATATTCTATGTATCTTGCCAAAACAATTTTGTATATTTTAATTGGTAAGAACTGCTCTAATCTATAAAAATCTTCATCGGTATAATTCAAGATATTCATAAAATAAGTAAGAGGCGCAACTAGTATAATTAAGAACAAAATAATTGGCAGAAAATCCTCTAACTTAAACATGCTTAGAATTACAAGCAAGATAAGTAATACAACAAAAGTTATTCCACAAAACACATTGGAGTTCATTAGATCCTTTTTAATTAAATATCTCATTTCTCCATCACCACACCTTTTGAATAAATGCTCATTATTTTTTCTAAATCCAAGGAATCAACTACAATATTATCCAGATTCAGAATTCTATCTCTAGGCATTATAACCTCATATCCTTGAGCTGTTTTTTCATATGCAATTACATTATCTAGGTTTAAGTTTTTAAAATCACTTTCTAGACATCTAACTAAAACATTGTCATGTAATAATTTTGTACTATCTTCAACAAACTGAACTTTTCCTTGTCTAATATAGATGATAATATCAGCTATTTGTTCAATATCTGTAGTTATATGGCTTGAAAAAATAACAGTTTTATTTTCGTCTAAAACAAATTCTTGAAATATGCCTAATATATCTTTCCTTCTAACTGGGTCAAGAGTAGTTGTTGGCTCATCAAAAATTAAAAGTTGTGGATTGTAGGACAAAGATAGAGCTATCGATAAAATCTTTTGCATTCCAGAAGAACACTCAGAAATTTTTTTCGTCTTTGAAATTCCAAATTTTTCCAAAATGAAATTAAAATAATCCGAATCCCATTTTTTATATAATCCTTTATAAATTTTTTCAACTTGAAAGATTTTCAAATTTTTATTGAGATAAGTTTCCGAGAAACTAACACCTATTTTAGCTTTTAAATTAGTATCGTTTATATCAAAATTTCTTCCAAAGATTTTAATTTCTCCAGATTCAATTTTTTGTAAACCTAATATTGAGTTTATTATAGTAGTTTTACCTGCACCGTTTTCACCTATAAGTCCAACAATACATCCTCTAGGAATCGAAAAAGAAACATCACTAACTTTAAATTTGGAATTCTTATAGTTTACATTTAAATTATTCACCTCTAAAATAATATTCTTATCTAAATTCATTTTATCTTTCTCCATTATCATCTAACTTCAATAAAATAATTTCTTTAATTTCTTTGGAATCAATTCCAACCTCAATACCAAATTTAATAACCTCATCAATTTTTTTTTCAAGTTGCTTCCGTATACTATCTTCAATAAAATCTGAACTCAATTTAGAAACTATAGTCCCCTTACCAACAACAGAGTTAATTAAATGTTGTGATTGAAGTAATTCGTATGCTTTTTTTACTGTAATAATACTTACACCAAGGTCTTTTGCAAGAACTCTAATTGCTGGTAAAGAAGCACCTGGGGGAAGCTCCCCACTTAATATTTTATTACTAATTTGCTTAAATATCTGCTCATAAATTGGCACTTTGGAATGATATGAAATTAATATTTCTAACACTTCTCCTCCTAAAAAAAATTATTTACCATAATATCACAGCAAAAATGTACTCCAACCAAGATGATAAATAATTTAAGTCTACAATGTATTTAAGAATAATAAAATATACAATAAGTTTTTAATATGAAAATAATTCCGACTTATTTTTTACATCCCCAGCCACAAGATCTATTACAAGATAAAAACGTAGTGACTGCAGAAACCGTAGGTAAACAAATTTTAAGAATTGCAGAAACAACAGGTGATACTGACTGAGGTTTAACTGATCCATCATCAGAACCACCAAATTCAGCTAAACGTTCAAGTTCTACAAAATCAATTTTAGTATTTTTTTCCATGATAAGTCTGTATCCTTTATTTTTTTATTCTTTTATTCTTTTATTCTTTTATTCTTTTATTCTTTTATTCTTTTATTCTTTTATTCTTTTATTCTTTTATTCTTTTAAATACATTGTACTTATCGTATATATACATTATATATTATACATGAATAATTTGCAAACGTTTTCTAATTTTTTAAAAAGATAAATTGCAAGAATAAGTGCAACATTTTTACCACTCACTTAAAGTGCCTCGAAGAGTGTTCTGTATCTTAAACATTTTCGTGGTCGATGGTTTTAATGAAACAGTGCTGAGAACTAGTCTCCATTACTAATGGTGGCCAAATCAGTCTTCTTAGGGAAATATTCTCTAAGTAAACCATTAGAGGTTTCGTTTTTTCCTCTTTTCCAGGAAGAATAGGCATCCGACAAAGTAAAAATCTATATCAAGATCTTCTACAAAAGGGTAACAAAAGAACTCCTTTCCTCGGGCTGAGGTAAAGGAGTTTAAAAAGTCTTTTGGAAAAAGTTGATAGAACTGCTGGATGGCTGAGAAAGGACTTAGTCCTTTACAATACATTTCATTTTACAATTGGTTTGAACACTTATCTTGTAAAGTCATTTGGAACTTTTGTTTCTCACATTAATAACGAAACGATTCTAAAGTCAACTAATTACTAATCTCCTTAGAATTACTTCTTAATCCTTATTTATCTCTGAAATTAACGTTCAAGCAAAATAAGGTTGATTTTAGGAATAACCAAAGAGGTCACGATTAGCGAAATAAGAGTAGCTATCACTAAAATGGCAATATCCTTTAATTCAGCAATACCAAAATATACTTTTCTCATAATATCTAACTGATAAGTCAATGGATTAATTAAAGCAAACCATTTGATTACCATAGGGGACGAGTCAAAAATATAAAAGACTGGTGCTGTAAATCCTAGGGGAGTTAGAAAGAATCTGATAACAATGTCTCTTCTCCTATAATCATTAATAAACATAGTAATTAAAATTGCTATACCATTCCAAAAGAATAATGAGACTATTGACAATAGAATTATCAAAAAGTAGTTATATAATGGTATTGCTACACCGAACATACTTGAAACCAAGTAAATAATAAATTCTTGAACTAATAACCCTAATAAAGAATACACACTCATCCCTAAAATGTAATAAATAGGTTTTACACCACTACATAATTTTAAAGACAGTAACCCATATTTTTTATCTATAGTCACCCTGTAAATGACTTGAGTCATCTGACCAATAATCAATAAGCCGATAATTCCAGTTATTGCATACTCTGTATAGGATGTAATGATATGATCATAATTTACCTTACTAATCGCTGAATTTAATCCTATCACAATAAAAACGACATACAAAATAGGTTGTAATAATTGAGAAAGTAGTAGCCCCTTACTTCTAAAAAAAGCTACTAATTCATTCTTTGCTATAATCTCAATTCCTCTAACGCCTAAATCTGACTTGTGTCTAAGTTCACTTGCTTTCATATGAATCCCTCACAACTTCTAGATAACGATCTCGTAGGTACTCTCTCTCGATAGAAATGCCCTTAATACTTAAAACTTCACCTAAATCATTTATTACAGCTATAACATTATCATCTTTATCAACACTAATCATACATTCGGTGTCATTGTAAATTACGACATTCTCTTTATAAGAAGTAAGAAACTCTGACTGTTCATTAGTTAGAGGATGATCCAATGAGAATACAACTTTACGATTCGTTCTATTAACAAAATCTTCTAGAGTTCCCCAATATGAAATTTGTTTATTTTTTAAAAATAGGATTTTTTCACAAAATCTTTCAATCAAGTTAATATCATGGGAAGATATAATAATGGTTTTCCCCTTATTCGATTCATCCTTTAAATATGATAAAAAGCGGTCTGAAGATTCTGTATCTAAACCTACTGTCGGCTCATCCAAAATGTAAAAATCTGGTTTATGTGCAATAGCTCTGGCAAGCTGAACACGTTGTAACTGTCCCCCTGATAAGGAATCAACCAATTTATCTTTTTTATCTGAAAGATTTAAAACATCCAAAGCTTGCATACACAGTTCATCTGCTTTACTACCAAATATTCCAGCTAGATTCAAACCCAATATAACATTATCTTTTACAGTAGTATAAAAATCCATGACAGCAGTCTGAGGATTAAACCCAATGTTTGAAAATGGTTGTTGCTTATTACTCAACTCCGTCTCATTATATTCCACGCTTCCTCTATACATAGGTTGTAAGCCAACAATCGTATTAATAAATGTTGACTTTCCTGCACCATTTGACCCTAGTAAACCAATAAAATCCCCTTTAGAAATTTCAATTGAAACTGAATCTAAAGCTACAAAGTCTTCATACTTGACTGTTACATCATCAACTTTTAAGAACCAAGTCATTAAATCTCTCCTCTCCTTGATTACAAAAAGAATATCACTTTTCTATATATCACACAATACCTTTTTTGTATTTATCTGAAATTTATACCTATAATTTATTATCCTAATTTAGCTAATAAAAAAAACAGTTAGAATCCTCATTCTAACTGACAAAGAAAAACAAGTCCCAAAGTATCAAACTAAACAGTTAGTTTGACATTAACTTTTCTGCTAAATAATGTTCTACTTTTAGAGACATCTCTTGGTTACCATCTAGGTTATAAAGAAATTTAGCCTTAGTATAGTAATCTCTGACTTCATCTATATTACCAAAGCTTGCACTAGCATTTCCAAGCAATAAATACAAGTCTGCCAAAAGATAATTTGATCTATATCTTTTACAAATCCGAATTGTTTCACTTATTTTATTTATAGCATCTTCAACATTATTTTGCAACCAAAGATAACGACTGATATTGTAATTAAACTTTATAGACAACTCCAACTCTTCAATTGTATGTATTATTAAGTTATTTACACGCTTCTCTAGATTATCTCGTATCTCATTGAATTGATTTAAATCATCAATATCATAGTAAAAGTTAAATAATGTATTTGAAAACCTAAGATAGTTTATTTCTGAGATATTTTTTTCTTTTATTAGCTTTTCTAGTTTACTTACAGCTTCTAACTTATTATTATCACAGTAAAATAAAACAAGAGTTTGAATCCACTCTAAATACATCTTATCTGATAAAGATAAATGACTTGATGATTTGCTTTCTAAATTATATAGGTACTTTAACGATGAATAGTCTCGTTGTGAAATAAAGTTTTCAGCTACTAATCTAAAATTTTCGAGCTCGTTTTTCTCATCTTGAACTTGTTCATCAAAAAAATAATCCATACTTACTCTAAGTTTTCTCGAAAGTGCATATAACAATTCTGATCCTGGAGTATACTCCCCATTCTCTATACGACTAATCTGTCCTTGTTTGCAAATCCCCTCAGCAAGTTCCTTTTGAGACATTTTTAGTGCTTTTCGTCTTTCCTTCAATCTTGAAGCTAGTAAAATTCCCAATTTCATCTTCCTTGATTAATTATTATATATATTTTATCACTTAGAAATAAATACTTCAAACAACAATATAAAATATGTATTATTCTCATACAAATTAGATATTTTATTTCCTAGGTTATTCGTTTTATGAGTATCAATATATAAATCCAATTTCATAAACATCAGATTCAAAGAAAATGTTCCAGTTGTTAAGCTATATATGCCACATGCTCTTAATAGGTAACAAAACCTAAAGATACTAGTTCTCATATTGCTAAGACTATAACATTTGACTTGTTACAACCCTCTCAAAAGGGTATTCGGATCACTTATAGTTATACCTAAAATAGTCACTGTCACTTGTAACTTCATGTAAAAAAGACCTAATACACTAACTACATCAATAACCTGTCTTTCTTTAAGGTCTGCAGTTTTTGATTCTATTCATATAACTATATTTCAAGAATCTCCTTTATATACATAATTATATTTATGTTTTACCTACCCTGTTTATCACTAACCGTTAGGTCAATTAAATAAAGATAACATGGTGAAAACTTACTGTTAATGCCGAATAAATGGAAGTTGAAATGAAGATGGTATAGCGTATCTTTCGTTTCAAACGTATGTTTGATATTCCCTTGAGGCTTGCCTGGAGCAGTTCCCTCTCTATAATAACGAGGACCAATTACTTTCTCACATTCCATATTCGTGACCTCAACAATCGCTCTATACTCCGGCTTAATAGCATTCTTATTAATCATTGTCATTTGAGCATTAGTGTCGTGGATTGTTAACTCAATATCACTAATAAGTGAATGTTCATTATATAAGCTGGTTTCAGTAGATTGCTTCAAACCAAGATATTCCACATCGATAACATTCTTGAATAAATAACGTTTAAATAAGATGGAGCTTAATTTCGAACCTACAACATAAAGAATGAGACTAATAACTGATAGTACTAAAATATAAGTCACTTCGGCTTCTGTAACCTGTGTTGGCCTCAACAAAAGAACACACAAGGTTATCATCTCAATGAAACTAATTAAGACGGTATAAACCAACAATTCACTCCCAATTCTGTATTTTTGAATAACCCTAAACGTGAATGATGCTAGATAAATGCCTTCGATAACACTAATAAATAATAATGCTTGTTGACCTGGCATTGTCTTAAAAAGGATATTCAAGAAAAGTGTCCACATAATTAAAAAGAACCATAAGAAAGCTTTTCGCAAACACCAGTCTAGGCACAATGCAGTAAATAATGACATGCTTTTCTGCTTAATTTTTGTTTTCATTTTTTCTCCTATTCAAATTTATTCTTTAGATGGGGCTCCACCTTTTTGAGTCTTAGGATCAATCACCATACCAACTTGTGGTTGGGTATCTCCTAAAATAATTGATGCTGGACTCAAGAAATCACCATACTGGAAGACTTTCGTTTTCCGACGTTCAAAGTGAATATGTGGTCCAGTAGCTGCACCTGTTTGTCCAACATATCCGATAAGTTGGCCTTTTTTGACCTTATCCCCTTTCTTAACAAGAGGAACATCACGCATATGTCCATAATAAATAATAGTGCCATCTGGTAGAGTGTGCATCACGTGGTTACCGTCGATATTCATCGCCTCTTCATTGACCTCTACTACTTCACCGTCTGTTACGGCATAAATTGGAGAGCCTTCTGGTGCTGCAAGGTCCATTCCTGTGTGTCCTGAACCTGCATTTGGACCGCCAGCATTAGCTGATGCACCGAAAAGTTGGGTAATGGTATAAGGGACATCAAGTGGCTGGCCTGTATCTGTGCTAAGATTACTACTATCGCTATCACCACACGTATCTGCATCTACTTCTTCCTTGTCATCAATTTTATCCTTCTTGTCTTTTGACTCTTTTGGACGATAGACATAGACTTTTCCGTAGTCCATAGTAATACGGTCTCGATATTGACCATAATTATTCTCAGCAATCCCGTCTGTCGATGGGGAACATTGGATAATATTCTCCTTATCCTCAATTAGCATGGTCTGTCCTTTATCTCCAGAGCTACTACCTTTCGTACCCCAGATAATGACATCTCCTTTTTCACGGTTTTGAACATCATCTTTAGACGACCAGGCACCCTCATACGCTAACTCATAACCATTGTCTTTCAACCAATCGTGTTCTGAATCGGTATCTACTGGAGACCCAGATTCTTTAGCACCACCGTCAACAAGGGCATAGTATAGAGCAGATGAATGGTCATAGCTATCTGGCCCAGTACGAGCATCACGAGAATACTTGACCTTCCCTAGCTTATCCTTATACCACTTGATAGCCTTATCAGTATCAATAGACTTCTTGTCTTTATCACTGTCTTTTTTGCTATCCTTGTTGCCAGAGTCACTTGATGAACTGCTTGAACTGCTATCGTTATCATCGTCTTCGTTATCGCTATCTTCCTCATCGTCGCCACCGTCATCATCATCTGAACTTTGACTACTTGACGAGGAGTTATTGGAAGAAGCTCCACCACCACCAAACGCCTTTTGGAACTTGGCATCATCGTACTTATATTTACTTGCTTCGAAGACTTCCGCAAACTTCCTTGCATCTGCCTTCTTCTGGTCTGGTTTGACATAAGCCATATTACCTCGTTCGTAGGCATTCCATGACATAGCAGTTTCATCGATATTGGTTTGTTTCGCAAACTCCTGGAATGACCAGTTATGGCCAGATTCGTCATAGGCTGGGTTCCAGTCACCTTTTGAGATTGCATCAATTACAAAGGCAACCATCTTATCCGCATCTTCCCAGTCAGGACTATTTAGAGGTGCGTATTTCGTGTAGGGGTCAAACTGGAAGATTCCACCACCACCAAGTGTGTTAGAGGTACCACCTGTCGTTGGCACAGCCCCCTTAGAAATGGAGTCATTGATACCACCACCATAATGCCCTTGGGCACGTCCAATGATGTCATAGCTCCCTTCAGAGTTTGCCCAACCAACAGCACCTGCAGCAGATTCCCCAGACAGTCCAGCATTCACAAAGGCCATAAAAACTTTGTGGGCATTTTCATAGGCTTTAGTCCCCTTCGTAAAGGGATCAGAGTCGCCAGCAGATGCTGAGTCTGTTTTAGTTGAAGTCGATTGAGGCTTAGAGCCATCATCATCGTCCTCTTCATCATCGTCTTCTTCATCGCCGTCTTTCTGGTAGGTTACACATTGAGAACTAATCTTTTTAGATTTTTCACCTGAGGAACTGACTGTTCCCATGATACCAGCAATGATTGTAACTAAAATAATAGCAAGCGTTAAGACCGTTCCTATAATAATTGTTGTCTTAAATCCAAAAATCGTTAGAAGAACACGAGCAGCTTTATCACCTATTCGTTTCAAATATCTTAGTCACCCCCTTAATGAAGTAGTGCGGTTAGCCAATACCAACCAAATACAAGTAATAGTCCTAGGGCAAGAAAGATACTTTGTTTAATGAATTTTCGATTTCGTTTTTGTTGTTGCTTTCGCATCCAAAATGAATCTTCATCTGAGTAATAGTCTTTGTGACGTTCCACTTGCAAATTATAATAGTCTGTCACATCCTCCTTGACACTGGATAACCTTTCTTTCCCACGCGCAATGAGACCTTGTTTTTTCTCTTGTTCACGTGAGATACTGTCTTCACCAAAACCGTCATAGTAGGTATCGTAAAACGTTGAATAATCTACTTGCTCTTCGAGGCTTTCCGGATAGACTTGGTCTTGATGCTCATCAAGAGGATCTAGCTCTAGTTCACGCTGAATATACTGACCATCTCGTTTAAAACGATAAGATACCATATATTAAAACCTCCTTAAGCCAATAATAGGCATTTTTTGTGGAGCAATATAGAGTTTATCTGTTACAGTTACCTTAGAAAAAGGTACACCTTTAATTCTGAAAGTACGGTGTAACTCCTTAACAACGAGACCAGCTTTATAATCTTTTTCCGTCACTTCTTCCTTAAAGAGTTCTTCATAAGCTGATACCTGAATCAAGTCTAGGAGACGATAAGCAGATTGATAAGCATAATAGTTACTTCGATTGGCCAATCTCTTTTCAAAAAGAGGTGAATATTCCTTTGAGAAGAATGATACGATCTTAACAGCTCGTTTTCTATGGTTATATTCTAGTTTAGCCATAACCCATGCAAGCCCCCAAGTCACTAGCGTGATAAAGCCCCAGGTGTTCATCAAACAAATAGGAAGAAGACTAAACATAAGAATATGCTTTGCTTTCTTGATACGTCCACGTCTCTTACCAGTAAGTAGCTGATAAAAGGCTACAATCAAGGCACAAAACACATATGGTGTATAGGCAATAGCCATAAAATGAACACCGTAGGCGAATAAAAGTGTCTGATAGAGCATGAGATAGCTATAGAAACCAACCAAACCAAGAACTAAACTAATAATAAAGGAGACTATCCTAAAAAAACGTAGTGTCTTAATGTCATAAGCAATATTGTTAACCCATAGTGACAGTTGCATTAATGTGGTCATTAATTAATTTTCCTCCTCTGGTGCTTCTTCTGATTCAAATATTCTCGACTCAAATCGAGCTGGTTCTTGGTAGATAATCATGGCTGAGTACTCATCCACTTGCTGACTTCCAAATAAGCCACATAAACTACTTAAAAGATGTGTTTTTCGCATCTGATAAGTAATATCAACAACACGACAGGTCTTTTTGTAAGCCAAGATCTCTAAGTAATCATTTACAATTCTTTCCAAATCATGCGGATTATCCTCTGTCAGAATTTTAGTTTGCAGTTGGAATGCCTCACCAGAATATGGTTGCTGTAGGTTCATTGTATTTTCCCCTTTCACCATTCTTATGGTAAGAATGCATAGCGAACATGTTCATCATACGGATACTTACCATAAGATCTATTATCCGCTAGTTGATGGTTGAAGACTAAGTTCTTGACAGAAGCAATATTTAGGAAGAAATCACCATCTCTTAAATATTTAAGTGATGAAAGTTCACTCTCAGTCATTTCCCCTTGTAAAGCATCCGCTAGACGAGGGATAGTCAAATCACCTAATTGAGAAAAGACACGATACGTCATCATAGAGAAAATCGCGCGTGTCGCTAAAACGTAGTCCACTGCGTCCGTAGAGTTTGCATTCAAGAGAATGTTATCTAATGAACTCATTTCCATAATAAATGCGGAATAGTTACTACTTACATTCTCAATCAAATCCTTTAGAAAGTTAAGAGACTCTGAATAACGATAATTGAAGAGCTTATGTGCTCCGTTAATGGTAATAATGCTATGAGGTCGTTGGCTCTTATCTCCCCCGATAATCCCTCTACGGAAATACTCAGAGACCCTTCTTCCATTTGCTACAGCGTATGATGAAATGATAGATAACACTTGGTAAAGCTGAATATTAAGAAGTTCAGTATCTTGAATCCCAGAGAGGTCAAAGGTTACAACTTGTTCATTTGAAAAATCTTCAAACTGTGAGGTCGCATTTAAGAAGCGATAATCCCCCAAGAGACCAGAGAAAGCATTATACAGGCTGTCATAACTTTCAGCATCAATTTCATTCCCCTCTGCGATTTTGTCCTCTTTAAGCTTGTTTAAGCGTTCTACCCAATGAGATAGAGTTGGATAATCTTCAGGAATGACATTCGTAATCGTTAAGTCTTCTTGGTCCATCACTTCTGCATTACGGTTCCACAGACTACGGTCTTCATAGAAGTCGTTTAAAGCAGATGACAAATTATTGAGGTCAGAATTCTTTAACCCTGGATCAAGAATTTGAGCCAAAGCACGTAGTTTATTACGGTGGGCATAGAAAGATTGGACCTGGTCCGTTGTTTCTCCATCTGCAGAGGAAGCCGTCGCAATAACTTGCATGAGGTTAATATGATTTCGATTATTTGTCCCAGACATCTTGACATATCGACCACCTTGCATTTCCGTAAGGTCTTTTAATTTCCCAGTAAGGTCAATGTTAAAAATGGTATGTCCTTTAGCAAAATAGGTGTCAATCAAGTTACCTAACAGTTTCATCTTTCCGTTTCCTGCTCCAGCAATCAGCATTGAAGGAATTTTACGTTCCCTATCTTCATGCAAAAGGTCAAAGTTAACAACACCACCTGTACGAGTTTCTCCCAAGTAAACGCCATAGGTATCCATTAAGTTTGTATGGTTAAAAGGATAGCCAGCACCTAAATCCCAAACGGATGCGGCTTGCCCTTTTCGACGTAGTGGGGTGTCTTCCAAACGAGAAGCTGGGATAAAGGCTGTATGATATTCGACGTCTTGCATGCCATCTGAAGAAGAGATAGAATACTGATTCAACTGTTGCTTGAGGTCAGCTTCTCGTTCTACCAGTTGATCCAATGTGTTTGCAGCTAACAAAAAGCGGGTGTGAATTTTTTTAGAAGGAACATTGTTACCAAGTTTTTCGCGATAGTCTAACAAAGAACTAATACGCATCTTATCATCGGCATCTTGTGCAGCCTTTGTGTTTTGCGTTGCTAACATATTAGAGATAGCTTTTGAGGCTAATTCTGACATTTCGCTATTTGAAGCATGTTCTAAAGACATAAAGCTGATAACATTATCAACAAGCATTAAATCGCTCATCCAGAAGTCAGGTAAACCGTGTTCTGGGTATCGGTCATATGGAACATGAGCAATCTTATAATAACCGTTTGCTTGTCTCCAATATCTATCATCATATTTAAAATCTGGAATATCACTTTGAATCCTACTAATAAGATTGAGGTCATAACCCTCTCGAATATATTTCTTGATTTTTCGTGAACTTAAATCCATGTAAACTCCTTCTAGTACTGGTTAGGCGAAACATTCAGTGAATCATTAAAGTTGTAATATTGAGTCAACAACTCTTCCTTCTTTTCGACAGATACAACTTTAGGGGCAAATCCGTGGCTCGAAGCAATAGTTAGTGTGGTACGTGTATTGGAATCAATTTCAGCCAAAGTATCTCCAAACACCCAAATAAAGAACTCGATATTTTGTTGATTGATCGCAATGACTTGTTGGACGAGATATTTTGTTTTCAAAATATCTTCTCTTTGTCTTAGCTGATAAACTAATCTCTCTTTACGTGAAATGGTATCAATGTCATCACCATCATTGACAATCAATTCTGGAGCGTTCTGTTCTTGTTTGACTTCATCTAGAAGACGTAGCAATTCATTCGATTGACTCGAGACATCTGTTGGCAATTTCGTTGTCTGAAGCATCATGTCAAAGGTAGTACCAGACAGAAAAAGAGTGAAGCCTACCTTAATGGCTGCTTGTTCTTCATTAGACATCGCTTGAATATCTTGCCCAAAAACCTCAAAAATCTGCACATATCCTGAATAGCCATTAGCTAATCGTATCGGTTGATTAGGATAGCCATATAGAATAGACTTCACATCAGTTATCGCAACAGTATCTGAGAAATCTCTACGTTTTTTCTTATTGAGTGGAACATACACAAATTCCTCTCCGGCACGTTCACCAAGGTCGATACTTTCATATTGTGTTTGTTTTTCCTTCTTCTTCGCTTGTTTTCTTTTCCGTGCCTCTTCTTTCTTTTGTTTTTTATGCTCTTTATTTCGTTTTCTATGTTCTTTTTTTGTCAATACTGGTTCTTCAATTAAACCTGGCATATGATTTCCTCCATAAACATTATTCTTCCCTATTCTACAAAACACTATAGGGTGTTCGTAACCCAGTGACACCTATTAGCTACTCATACTTCTCCATGATTTTGATTGATCACTTCTATTTAGTGCTCTCTGTCCTTGTCTAGCTACTTAAAAACTGTTACAATCAAATAAATACAATCGCAATAATCTTTTTTAGGAGGGTTTTAGGATGCTAGAGTTTTTACAAGATTTTTATTTTTCACTTTATATAAGCACTTGGACCTCGTTAAAATGGTTACTTTTTTCAGTACTAATTGGAATCGCTTGTTTCTTTCTCACACTTCTTTTTTCTACGATAAGTGAGGCTGCTGAAACAATTTGGTTTAAATTTTCGTTGTCTCTAACCGGAATCTTTGCTCTATTTTGTTTATTCATGACACTTCATGGCATCATCCATTCGATAGGAATCCTAGTAGGTGCTGTTTCTAGTTTCTTTTTTCCAGTATTTGGTCTATTAATTATCTGTGGTATTATTCTATTCATCATCAGCCTTTTCAATCCATTGTTCTTATTCTTCATGGCAAAGAAATAATGAGAGGTAACCTATTCAGCCGATGCTATTATGTTAAGAAAATAAAAAAACAAACCACCTATGAAAAAGTAGTTTGTCTATAATCCAAGAGAGGTAGTCCAAGGCTGCCTCTCTTTTTTATATTGGCCAGCCTCCAAACAGCGAGGAAGAAAGTAGCTAGTCAAATAAAACTTTATATTAAATGTCTAAGTAAGCTACACCACCTCTGCGTAGTAACTATCAATACTCAAAGTCTATTGAGGTTAGATCATTTTTTATCATTCAAGTAAATCTTTGAGAATTAATCACAAATCAAATAATCCTATTATGGATTATATCTGATTCCATACTATCCCCTCTATCATTTCGTTTTTTATGATGAAAATATCCTATCAACAGTTCAATCAATCATAACTATCTCCATCCTTCATGTAAATATAAAGGGTTTATGGTACAATGATATTGATATACAAGGAGGTATGCCATGACTCTTGATGTAAATGAAGAAGAATTAACAATTTTAGGAATTTCATTTGATAATTATTCAGATTTTGATACCGTTTGGTATGCTATCGGATCTTCAATGATTGAAAATTATGAGCCTACTGTTCAGGATGTAATTGATTTAAAAACTTATGTCACCAATAGACGAAAGGAATTGAACATTGGTTAAGAATCAATATGAAGGATATAAGTACATTGACCCTAATAACCAATATACCTATCCAGATTCTACAGTCTTAGTCAATAAACAAAATATTACAAATATCGAAGAAGCTTACCGAAATGAACACTTATTCGTTACTAGAAGGCTTGCAGACTTGCGTTTAGAGCCCATTCAAGTTTATTCCATGAGCGATATTCTAGCCATTCACAACTATTTATTTCAAGATGTTTACGCTTGGGCTGGACAATATCGTAAGGTAAATATCTCTAAAAGCGGTAATCCTTTTATGCCAATACAGTCATTTAATACAGCTGAAACTCATATGAATCATCTGATTCATTCCTATCATCAAACTGCCAACTCCAAAGATGAAATCATTATGCATTTAACAGAAATTCTTGATAATCTTAATTATTTTCATCCCTTTCGAGAGGGTAATGGACGAACTCAACGAGAGGTTATTCGTGCTTTAGCTCTATCAAAAGGTTACTCTGCACAGATACGAGTGGAACAAGACGATGAAGTTTATAATCTCTATATGGACGGGACAGTCCATGAAGACTTAGAAAAGTTAAAAGAATTATTTATCAGAATACTGAGTAAATTGTGAGTTACTTTACTATCTTTCAGTACTACCTTGCCTCTCAAATTAATTCTATATGAACATATGTAATATATTTATGCCTGAGTTTATAAATCAAGGCCACCCTTTCTCATGTAGGGCTAAAGTAAAGACAAACATTCTTTTGATGTTTGTCTTTTTAGCTCTTTTCTACCAAAAAACACCACCCTCAAAAGAGAGTGATGTTACAACTCTTAAGCAATGTCCACA
>OBZA01000225.1_pt1 | contig 22077 bp, 19 predicted proteins | sample 1476871 | NCBI WGS metagenome assembly OBZA01 (sample SAMEA2580227, study PRJEB22360) | human gut metagenome | biome: human gut; feature: human-associated habitat; material: faeces | place: Denmark | collected 2008/2010
GTTTTCATCGTGTAACTCTCTTTCTGTTAGTTTATAAACTAACAATAGTTTATCACGAGTCCTTAACGAGGTCAAGAATTAACCTCCAAAAATAAAAAAATTTCAAGTCATCAAAAAACTTCGAGAATCAATTCCCGAAGTTTTTTTACTAGAATTTGTAGTCTTTCACAATTTTGATGGCGTTAACCGTTACCGTTTCTTTTGGTTTGTTGTTTTGATCGACTTCAAGATTGGCAATGGTATCAACGACATCCATCCCTTTGATGACTTGTCCAAAGACGGTATATTTGGTATCACCGGCTGGGTATCCACCTTTTTTGTAGGCGTCAATAATAGGTTTTGGATAACCAGCACTTGAAAGTTGTTTACTTTGGTCATCCTTGTTTTGAACGATGAAGAATTGGCTACCATTTGAATCCTTAGCACCAGTATTTGCCATGGCAAGCGCTCCTCGAATGTTGTAGAGGAATGGTGTTGGCTCAAGAGCGAAGCCTTTCTTCCAGATAGATTCGCCACCAGTACCGTCACCTTTAGGATCACCACTTTGAATCATAAAGTCTTGGATGACACGGTGGAAGGTAAGACCGTCGTAGTATTTATCCTTGGCATGCTTCAAGAAGTTTTCAGAAGCCTTAGGAGCCAGAGTAGGGAAAAGCTTAACAGTTATATCGCCCTTCGATGTCTGGAGGATAACTTCGGCCTCGTCCTTTCCAACCTTGTCTGACAATTGAGGAAAGGCGTCTTTACCAGATTTTTGAGCTTTTTCTAATTGTTTCGTGTATATCTTATTGTCAACGTAGGCATCTCCACGAATGGCACGTGCAATATTTTCACGGTAGACAAATCCTAAGCAAGCAATAACAAGTACAAGGACTAAAAGAATGTACTTTTTAATGTTTTTCATATATAACTCCTTTGATGCATTATACCTATTATTGTAGCAGAAAAAAACCTTTTGGGAAACGGTTAACAGAGGTTTGTAATTATGGTAAAATAGAAACATCAACAAGAAAATGAACAGGGACTAGATATAGGGAAAGGTTGTTTCACTCAAACAGCGAGCGAGGCATAACTTTTGAAAGACGTAGGATGCTCACGGATAAGCAAGCTGTGTGTCTATGTTTTACTTATGGAAAACGTCACTAAGCTGAGGGGTCCATTTGTTTTCATTTCTTGAAAAAAGGAGATTTTTATGTCAACTAAAGCAGAATGGGCTGAACTCTTTGAGTCGGTTCATGGGCGTAAACCTAGCCCCCAAGAATTTTTGGACGCTAAAGCAGCTGATTTTGATACTAGCGCTTTGATTGCTCAAGCGGCATCTGTAGATGCCCCAGCTAAGGAGCCTGCTACTGAAGAAGCACCTGCAGCACAAGTCGTTTCAGATACTGAGGAAGTCGCTCAAGAAGACGATATCGCTGATGTTGCTGAAACAGTTGAAGATGCTGTCGCTGAACAAGCAAGCAATGAATCACCATTTGGAACAGCAGCCTTCTCAGAAGCGCCTGCTCAACAACCAACACCACAATTTGATTCAAGCATGTTTGAAAAGGCTTCTATTCCGACAACTCAAGGATTTGGAGCAGTTCCTAATCCAGCACCTAGCTCAGCAGACAAACCTGTCTTCAACCTTATCTTGCCGATTGTTGCGATTGCCCTTTCAGTAATCTTTGCCATCTTGTCATGGTTTGTTAGTCCTGCTTGGCTCTTCATCATCTTGACAGTCCTTGCCCTAGCTTTGGCGGTGGTTTCACTTATCTTTAGCCTTAAATCAAGCAAGAAATTGCTCTCTATCATTGCAACGGCAGTAGCTGGAGTCATGCTCTTTGTCTCTATTGGTGGTTTGATTTTCCAAATTTCTCAAAACTCAAATGACAATGCAGGCTCAAGCAAAACATCAAAAGTTGCTGACAAAGATGATGAAGATGATGACAGCGATTCAAAATCTGATTCAAAATCTAATTCAAAATCTAATTCAAAAGGTGACTCAAAATCTGATTCAAAATCTGACTCAAAAGGTGATAGCACTGACGTCAACGATTACATTGACAAAAATGCTAAATTTGACTGGAATGAATCTAAGTTCAAGAAATTGAAAGCTGGAAAAGACTCTGCTAAGTCAATTATGAAGACTTATGGTAAAGCATCAGATGCCCAAATGTCAGGTGATGACTTGAGCATGACTTATTCTGGCAAAGACTATAGTGAACATGTTTACCTAACCTTTAAGAAACAGTATGATGGTACCTTTATCTTGTCACATGCTTCAGGAAACTTCCCTACAGATGCTGTACAAACTGATGACTCATACAAATCTGACTGGACGAAAGAACAGTTTGATGCTCTTAATAAGGGAGATTACAGTAATCCATCAAACGGAACAAAACTCGAAGATATCCTTAAGGATCACCCTAAAGCTTCAAACGCTGAGTACACCATCTCAACCGTTCGTGAAGGTGAGTTCAAGAAAGAATTGAGCGTTTCTTATAACGACTTTAAAGCTGAAGATGGTAAACTTAAGAGTGTTTACTTGTCATTTGACACTACAGAAGATGGTGATACATTCTACCTTACTTATAAATCAGGTCCAGATGGCGATTAATTAAGCTGATTAAGGAAACAGGAGGGGAGACCTTCCTGTTTTTTCGTAATAAAAGGAGAAAACTTTTGAAATTCTTGAATTACACATATGAGCAAAGTCAGTCTATTGTCACTAAGGAGACTGTAGAAAAACTCAATCAAAAAGGTAGCTGGAAACGTTTTATTGGTTTATTTATCACTTCAATCCTTCTTTACTTTTCTTCTATTGCCACACCGATGTTTATAAAGGGCTTGACCGTTGAACAAGATCCTACATTTTCTTGGATTCAGTGGCCCATGATTATCTTGTATGTAGTCATGTATCTGGTCTATCTGCTCTTTTCAATAAGGCACAGAAAAAGCCCGATGAAGCTGAAATTTTGCACCTACTTTTATATGGTGATTTTACTTGCTATCTTTACGGTATGTGCTGGTATAATGATGATGACACGACGAAATATTGTCAGTATATTATCGGGTGTCATGTTTCTTCTTTCCATTTATTATTTGATTCGAACGGTTCCCCGTAAACTGAAAGAAGCCGTTCAAAATCAGACAGAGTTTAGCCCCATGGTAGCACTTGTGACTGAAAAGATTTCGGATGGCTTGGTCTTTTTAGGTGGAACGGGGATTACAGCCGGACTTGTGCTGTTTGACCGCTCCACTGGGAGTAATTTAAGAGGGAGCATTGATGCGGTGTTGTTGCCTATCATGCCTGCCATATTTGTCTTTGCGACTTATGTCTTTTCCATTGATTTGCTACGAGGGTATTACCTCTTTAAATATTCTGAACAATATAGAGAGCAGTTTGGCTACTCAGCTAAGGACTGGTATGGAGAGAAGTCGAAGGAGTATAGGAGGATGCTGGGTTAGGGTGCTTCGAGAAGACCAACAGGTTTTGAAGTGAATTATAAGATTGATGGGGAAGAATTTTCTAAAAAATTACCTAATATAAATGGAGAATAAAAATGAAACAATTTGAAGATAAATTTATGGAAGTTCAGGCTAGTATGATTTCGCTTGCATCGGAATATGTTCGTGCTCAAGCTGAAAAGATATTTATCTATGCAATAGCTGATAGCTTATACAGTTTCAATGTGTTTTATAAAGTTAATGGACATGTTGTCCATAAACATGAAGTGAACGAATATTTACAAGAAGGTTTAAAAATAGATACCACCTTACAGACTTCATTGTTAAGGGAAGGAGTGAAAGATGTAAAAAACATGGTTAAAGTTTGCGGTGAATATCATCGTGAACATCCCACAGAAATGTGGCTCGTCTACGATGCTGAAACGAATAGTTTGAAATCGAAGTATAGTTATGAGGGACGATACGATAAGGATGAAGAGTTGTTGCCTCGAAAAGAATTTGAAAAATGGTTTGAGGAAGTTAAAGAGAGTCAAGAATAGGTAGTAGCATTAGAATTTAACCACCTCTGAGGTGGTTTTCTTGTGGCCTGGAGATGGTATAATTGAATAGTTGGCTATTGTCTAAAAGCTAGACGACTTTGCTCGTGGTTTGGCTCGTGTTGGGACTTGAGGTGCTGGTCTTAGCAAGGATATCGCTCTGAGTGTCAAGAACAAGTTGACTCACCTCGGTGCGAACGTTTCTGATGACCTTGCCCGTCTGTCAGGAAAGGTTGAGGATGCCTTTGCCTATGCGGATGGTGCTGTCTCAAAGAATATCGGTAAGCACAATGCTCGTGTCTATCAGTCAAATGGTGGCAACTGGGATGAAGTGGCGTCTGGAATCCTTGGTGGTTCAGGTGCAGGACGTAAAGCAGCCGCAGAGTTTAGCGACGATGCTAACCAGGCCCTTGCCAAACATGGTGATGAAGTCAGCCAAGCCCTCAAAGAAACTGGCGAACAATCAGGCAAACGTGCAAGTGCAGAATTTGGTGGCGAAGCAAGTCAAGCTCTTGCCAAACATGGCGATGAAGTCAGCCAAGCTCTCAAAGAAACTGGCGAACAAGCTGGTAAGCATGCAAGTGCTGAGTTTGGTGGTGAAGCTGTGGAGAACAGTATTGGGCACAACAATACTGTTTCAGACGCTTTTCAAAATAGTCCTGAGGTTCATTGGGATGGTACTAAGTGGGAAAGTCATACCGATGACATTCATCGAAAGATGCTTGAAGATAATGTGCCATTGACTTCTGAAGTGCACACTATTGATGAAATTGCCAAGCAACAGGCAGAAATCTTAAAAGTTCAGAATGGTGAAGAAGCCCTATCAACAAATCTTAAGAAGGGTAACTTCGGTGAAATGGTTCAGGATGAGTACTATCGTCAGTTTGGTTACGACCGTATAAGCAAAGATATGGTAACTGATCTTGGTGAGGGAGGTCACCAAGGAATTGACGGTGTTTATTACAATCCTAATGGTCATCCACCGTATATCATCGCTGAAGCGAAGTATAATACATCAAGATTGAGCAAAGGATTAGCAGACGGAACTGATCAGATGGATTATGAATGGATTGATAAACGCTTAGAACAAGCGGTTGGTGAGGAACATGTAGCAGCTATTCAAGATGCTGTGGAATTTGGTGATGTCCAAAGTCATCTGTTTAATCTTAAACAAGGCGGGCATATCATTATTAATCAGTTGGATGATATGGCTAAGAAAATAAAATGAGGAATATGATGTTTAGAGATAAATATAAAGATGTAGAGTATTTTGAAAAAAGACTAAATTTTAATTTGAAAACATTTGAGAGGAGAGAAGGAAAAGAACACAAAGAACGTGTCTTACCGCAATATATAAATAAATATTATTTAACTCAGTCGGGTTATGCTGAAAAATTATTACGAATAAATTATTCTCTAGGACATTCCCTAGATGAAGTATTTAAATGGTTTAAAATTAGTCTCAATTATTATCAGAAATACTATCAAACTAGAGGGAGTATTTACACATTAATTGATTACCTATCTCTTGCTGTTCTGTTCGAAGACCGCAAAGAAGAATTTATCGAAGATGTTGAGAAAATCTTTAGTAAGTATCTGTCTTTCGTAGATTCGGGCGAGCAGTATGAGGACGGCTTTATCGAAACACTTGCCCTCTACTTGTTAAAGGGCGATGTTGAGAATTTCCATTCTCATTTGGAATACCTGAATATGATTGGAGACGATGCGGATAGTGTCATCGAGGCGCAGAAGTTCTGGTATTATGCTCACTCTGAGGCATCGTGGTACGGTACACATAAGACAGAGGATGCTTACTACGGTTACTGGAGTTTTGATACAGCCGCACTCTGTAAAATCCGTGGCATCTATGACCAACGCTTCAAAGACTTGGATTTTTTCCCTTATGACTTGCTAGTTCAAGAAGAACAGTAACATTGACTAAACCACCCTCGAGGTGGTTTTCTTTCATCCATTTTCTATGAGATAGCTTGTCACTTAAGCACTTCAGGCAGTCTCAAAAAATTCTCTCTTATATCCGACCTTATTTTCATAAGACCAGATTAAAGTATGATAAAATAAAGAAAAAGAGATAAAGGAGTCAGCTATGGCAACTAGAGAAGAATGGGTGCGTCACTTTGAGGACGTAAATGGTCGTAAACCAAGTCCTGAGGAGTTTATGGAGGCCAAGAAAGAGGATTTTGTCATCGCTACTGAGGAGGAAGTTGCCCAAGTGTCTGAGCAAGTTGAAGCTCAGCAGGTGGATAGTTCTGCAGCTACTGAAGAGGTGTCTGCTGACTCAGAAGCGCAACCAGCTGAAGGTCCAGTGGTACTTGAGGAGGAAGCTCCTAATCACATGCCTGAGTTGAATCTGGAGAAAGAGCAAGAAATAGAGGCTCCAAAGGCAAGTCAGATACCTCTGGAAAACCCTTATTACAAATCTAAAGAAGTCAAAAATAATACTTTTGTCAACATCGTTCTTCCGATTATTATCCTAGTCTTGGGGCTTATATTTGCCGTTTTGGCTTGGACACTTCCAATCGGTTTCATCTTTACCTTCTTTGCTTTCTTCCTTATCATTTTGGCGATTGTGACTATGGCGCTGAGTGTGAAGTCAACACGCAAGACCTTATCTATCATCGCTCTGGTTATGTCAATCATCTTCTTTACGACGTCACTTAGTGGAACAGGCTATCAAGTGGTCAAGTATATCATTAAACATGCCGATCAGTTTGAGGCTGATAGTCGTTACAGAGCAAATGAATACATTGATAAAGATTATAAATTTGACTGGACAGAGGATCAGTTTAAGGAGTTGAAGGTTGATTCTTTGACTTTGGATGAGGTCCTAGATGCTCACGGTAAGGCTACGGATGCCGAGTGGGGCAATGATGGTGAGACACAGACACTAGATCTTACTTATGCAAAAGAGGGAAGGGGTAGTGATAACTTTGTCCGTTTGACCTTCAAGTCTAAAGATGGTACTTACATCCTAGAGCATGCTTCTGCAGACTTTGGCTATGATAAAGTTAAGGAAGTTAGTGACTATCAAAGCAACTGGACAAAAGAGGATTATGATAAGCTAACGGTGGGTACGCAAGCAGACTTGCTTAAGGGAACACGCCTCTCAGATGTTGTCTCAAACCACTCTGAGGCTAGCTTTAGTACGCATGAGCTGACTCAGACTGATGAGGGAGACCTCACTCAAAAAGTATCGCTTAGCTTCTACGATTATAGTCCCGACAGTGGTAAACTTAAGACAGTTCACTTAACGTTTGACTACGACAAACGTGAAAACGAGTACTTCTTAACAGATAAATCAGATGAATAAGGCTACTTTCTTAGCCACTCAAGCCCGGGGTCGCCTGGGCTTTTTTAGTCTCAACAAAAGAAGATAAAATTTGGTATAATAGAAATGATTGATTTTTCAAGAAAGAAGTGTCACACATGAACATACAACAACTACGTTATGTGGTAGCTATTGCCAACAGCGGTACCTTCCGTGAGGCTGCCAGCAAGCTCTTTGTGAGTCAACCTAGCCTTTCGGTAGCAATTAAGGATTTGGAGCAAGAGCTGAATTTTCAAATTTTCACCCGTACAACGACGGGGGCTGTCTTGACCAGTCAGGGAATGACTTTTTACGAGCGTGCGCTTGAAGTGGTGCGCAGTTTTGATAGTTTTGAAAATCGCTATCTCAATGCTTCTGAGAAGGGCAATCAGTTTTCGATTGCCAGCCAGCACTATGACTTTTTGCCGCCTTTGATTACGACTTTTTCAGAGCGTTATCCTGATTACAAGGATTTCCGTATCTTTGAGTCTACGACCATTCAGATTTTGGATGAGGTAGCCAAGGGACACAGTGAGATTGGGATTATCTATTTGAATCGTCAAAATAGCAAGGGAATCCAGCAAAATGTAGACAAGCTAGGTCTTGAAACTATTGATTTGATTCCATTTAAGACGCACATTTATCTCCGTAAGGGGCATCCGCTGGCTAAAAAAGACAGTCTGGTTATGGATGACCTGGTAACCTTGCCTACGGTGCGTTTCACTCAGGAGAAGGACGAGTACCTTTACTATTCTGAGAACTTTGTGGATACGACGGATTCGTCTCTCATGTTTAATGTGACGGACCGTGCGACTTTGAACGGTATCTTGGAGCGTACAGATGCTTATGCGACGGGGTCAGGTTTCCTAGATGCACAAAGTGTAAACGGCATTACGGTTATTCCGCTAGAGGACAATTTGGACAACAAGATGGTGTATGTCCGCCGTAAGGGAATTAGCTTGTCGTCTTGTGCCCTTAAGTTTGTCAATGTTATGTTTGACTACTTTGACACTTATAAACCATAGGAGGACTTATGCGTAAGGTTGTGATTCCTTTGGCTATTCTGGCCCTGATTGGTTTGGATCAGTGGGTCAAGCATTGGGTTGTGGCAAATATTGCTCTAAACCAAGTCATCAAGGCTATACCGGGACTTTTTAGTTTGACCTATCTACAGAACCGTGGTGCCGCCTTTTCGATTTTACAGGATCAGAAATTTTTCTTTGTGATTTTGACGGTTCTGGTGATTGGTGCGGCTCTGGTTTATCTGGTTAAGAATTATCAGAAGAGTCTTTGGCTGGTCCTATCTTTGGTTTTGATTATCTCAGGTGGTATTGGAAACTTTATTGACCGTGTGCATCTAGGGTATGTGGTTGATATGGTTCAGCTAGATTTTATTGATTTTGCAATATTTAACGTGGCAGACTCCTATCTAACGGTGGGCGTGTTGCTCTTGATTTTAATCTTATGGAAAGAGGAAAATGGAAGTCATCATAAAAGAGGCGGGTAATCGTCTGGATAAGGCCTTGGCAGATTTGACAGAATTGTCACGCAGTCAGGCCAATGAAGCCATCAAGGCTGGAACGGTCTTGGTTAATGGTAAGTCGGCAAAGGCTAAGTATGCGGTTAAAGAGGGTGATGTCATCACCTATGAATTGCCAGAAGAAGAGGTCTTGGAGTACAAGGCTGAAGATATTCCTTTGGATATTATCTACGAAGATGCGGATGTGGCAGTCGTTAACAAGCCTCAAGGCATGGTGGTCCATCCATCAGCTGGTCACACATCTGGGACCTTGGTTAATGCACTCATGTATCATGTCAAGGACCTCTCGTCTATCAATGGTGTGGTTCGTCCAGGAATTGTCCACCGTATCGACAAGGATACGTCTGGTCTTCTTATGGTTGCTAAGAATGATAAGGCCCACAATGCTTTGGCGGCTGAGCTTAAGGACAAGAAGTCTCTGCGCAAGTATGTGGCTATCGTGCATGGCAATCTGCCTAACGACCGAGGCGTGATTGAAGCTCCGATTGGGCGTTCAGACAAGGACCGCAAGAAGCAAGCGGTAACGGCCAAAGGGAAGCCTGCGGTAACTCGCTTTACTGTTTTGGAACGTTTTGGCAACTATACTTTGGTGGAGCTGCAGCTAGAAACAGGTCGTACCCACCAAATCCGTGTGCACATGGCTTATATCGGTCATCCAGTGGCGGGGGATCCTCTATATGGGCCTCGTAAGACCCTCAAGGGCCACGGACAATTTCTACATGCCAAGACCCTTGGTTTCACGCATCCTACGACTGGAGAATTGGTCGAATTTACAGCAGAAGAACCTGCTATTTTCAAGGAAACTTTGGAGAAGTTGAGAGAAGCGTAACAGTTATTAAACGGATAGTCTTTCTTGGGAGGGGCGTCCGTTTTTTTCTTGTAAAAGAGTCTGAAATTTGCTATAATTTACCTAATTAAATAAGTCCTTTAATCACTGTCCAGAGAGGCAGGCAAGGAGCCATGAGAAGTGTACGGGTGAACTGTACTCATATTTTTGTGTATCTCCTTGTTTTCGAGGGGATTTTTTTGTATTTAGAAAGGTTCTTTTTATGAAGAAAAAAGAGATCGTCGATGACGTAACCATGAAACGTGCCATTACACGTATCACTTATGAGATTATTGAGCGTAACAAAAATCTCGACAAGATTGTCTTGGCTGGTATTAAGACACGTGGTGTTTATATTGCACAGCGTATCCAAGAGCGCTTGAAACAGTTGGAAAACCTTGATGTGCCATTGATTGAGCTTGACACTAAGGCTTTCCGTGATGATGTTAAGGCTGAGCAAGACACATCTGTTTTCCCTATTGAAATTGATGGTACAGATGTTATCCTTGTGGATGATGTGCTCTACACAGGTCGTACGATTCGTGCAGCTATTGATAATATCGTTAGCCATGGACGTCCGGCGCGTGTTGGTTTGGCTGTCTTGGTTGACCGTGGTCACCGTGAATTGCCAATCCGTGCGGACTATGTTGGTAAAAATATCCCAACTAGTGAGTCAGAAGAAATCGAAGTTTTGGTCGCAGAAGTTGATGGTAAAGATAGCGTCAACATTATCGATCCAAGCTAAGTTGACTGACGGATAGGGTGAAACGCCCTTTGTATCTTGTTAATTGAACACGGGCTAAGAGCTGTGTAAAATAGATAAATCTTCCTAGAAGCTAAAGCTTCGGCGTCAGATTTCCTAATTTTACTTTGCTCTTTATACGCCCTCTGTATCTTAATTTTAAGGAGTCCTTTGATATCGTGAATAACGTAAAATATGATGTGAATGATATGCCGAAACCTGGTTTGTTGGTTGGTTTGTCATTCCAGCACTTGTTTGCCATGTTTGGTGCTACGGTGCTTGTGCCGATTTTGGTTGGGATTGATCCTGCCATTGCTCTTTTCTCATCTGGCTTGGGAACTTTGGCTCACTTGACGGTGACTAAGTATAAGATTCCAGCTTATATGGGGTCTAGTTTTGCCTACATTGCGGCTATGCAGATGCTTATGAAGTCTGATGGTATTGCGGCGGTGGCTCAAGGTGCCATGGCTGGTGGTTTGGTCTACTTGATTGTTGCCTTGATTGTTAAGTACGCAGGAAATAACTGGATTGATAAGGTCCTTCCGCCAATCGTGGTCGGTCCTATTATCATTGTTATCGGTTTAAGTCTTGCGGCTAATGCTGTTAAGGATGCGACAATGGTTAATGACACCTATAGTGTCTTCAGCCTTGTAATTTCTATGGTGACTCTCTTTGCGGTTATCCTCTTTAACATGTATGGCAAGAAAATTGTTGGTGTTATTCCAATTTTGTTGGGCTTGATAGTTGGTTATATTTTCTCAGTGGTTTTTGGTTGGTTAACGGGACATGAGTTTGTTCAATTTTCAAAAGTTGCGGCTGCTCATTGGTTCCAAGTTCCAAGCTTTGATATTCCGTTTGTGAATTACGACTTCAAGTTTTATCCAAGTGCGATTTTAACTATGGCTCCGATTGCCTTTGTGACAATGACGGAACATTTTGGCCATGTCATGGTTCTAAACAGTTTGACTGGTCGTGATTACTTCAAAGATCCAGGTCTTGACCATACCTTGTCTGGAGATGGTTTGGCACAAATCATTGCTGGTTTCTTTGGAGCTCCTCCGGTAACTTCTTATGGTGAAAATATTGGGGTTATGGCCCTCAGTAAGGTCTACTCAGTTTACGTTATTGCAGGTGCAGCAGTGATTGCGGTCTTGATGAGCTTTATCGGTAAGGTATCTGCTCTCTTGAGTTCCATCCCAACGGCTGTTTTGGGTGGTATTTCCATTGCCCTCTTTGGGGTTATCGCTGCTAGCGGTATGAAAATTTTAGTTGAACATAAGATTGATTTTGATAATAAAAAGAATCTCTTGATTGCTAGTGTTATCTTGGTATCAGGTATTGGTGGTTTGATGATTGACCTTGGTGGTCTTCAAATTACTGGTGTGGCAAGTTCGACTATTCTCGGTATCTTGCTTTACCAAATCTTGCCAGACCCTAATAAAGGTAGCAAGGATTAGTTAATCATTTTAAAAGGAAAAACTATGGCGATTGCAGATGGAAAAGTGTCACTCAAGCATTTGGTGACCATGGAAACCCTCACGAATGAAGAGGTCTTGGGCCTGATTCGTCGAGGTGGAGATTTTAAAAATGGCAGAGCTGATTTCCAGCTGGATCGACAGTATTTCGCTGCCAATCTCTTTTTTGAAAATTCAACTCGAACCCACAAGTCCTTCGAAGTGGCTGAGAAGAAACTTGGTTTGGATGTGATTGAGTTCGATGCTGGAACAAGCTCAGTGAATAAGGGTGAAACCCTATATGATACGATTTTGACCATGTCTGCTTTGGGTGTGGACATCTGTGTGGTTCGTCACTCGGAAGTTGATTACTATAAGCAGTTGATTGATAGTAGAACCATTCAGACCTCTATTGTCAATGGGGGTGATGGTTCTGGGCAACACCCAAGTCAGTGTTTGCTTGATTTGATGACCATTTACGAAGAGTTTGGAACTTTTGAAAATCTTAAGGTTTGTATTGCCGGTGACATCACTTATTCTCGTGTGGCTAAGTCAAATATGCAGATTCTCAAGCGTTTGGGTGCTCAGCTGTATTTTGCTGGTCCTGAAGTTTGGTACTCTAATGAATTTGATGTCTATGGTCAGCATGTCGCCATTGACGATGTGATTGAGGACCTGGATGTGCTCATGTTGCTTCGTGTTCAGCACGAGCGTCATGGGGATGACAAGGGATTTTCAAAAGAAGAATACCATGCTCTCTATGGTTTGACTGAAGAACGTTATGCCAAGTTAGCAGACCATGCTATCATCATGCACCCTGCTCCGGTTAATCGTGATGTGGAGATTGCTGATAGCTTGGTGGAAGCGCCTAAGGCTCGTATCGTTGCTCAGATGCAAAATGGGGTCTTTGTCCGTATGGCAATTATTGAAGCTATTTTAAATGGCAAAGCGTAAACAACGTTAACAGATTCCAGAGAGAATCAGACGAAAATGAACACGGGCTAAATCTTCGAAAAATAGCTAAATCTTTCTAGAAGCTAGAGCTTCTCTGTCAGATTTGCTTTTCATTCAGATTTTTAACGCCCTTTGTATCTTAGTGAAAGGAACAATTTACTATAATGGCAAAACGTTTACTTATTTTGGAAGACGGCACAATTTTTGAAGGTCAGGCCTTCGGTGCTGATGTGGATGTGACGGGTGAAATCGTCTTTAATACTGGTATGACAGGTTATCAAGAATCTATCACTGACCAGTCTTACAATGGTCAAATCTTGACCTTTACCTATCCACTTGTTGGTAATTATGGGGTTAACCGTGATGACTATGAATCAATCACACCTACAACTAAGGGTGTGGTGGTATCAGAGGCTAGCCGTCGTGCCAGCAACTGGCGTAACCAAATGACTTTGGATGAGTTTTTGAAGGCTAAAAACATCCCTGGTATTTCTGGTATTGATACACGTGCCTTGACTAAGATTATCCGTCAACACGGTACCATGAAGGCAACTATGGCTGATCCTGGTGACAGTATTGAGCACTTGCAAGATCAATTACGTGCCACTGTTTTGCCTACAAATAATATTGAACAGGTCTCTACTAAAACAGCTTACCCTGCACCTGGTGTTGGTAAAAACATTGTTTTGGTTGACTTTGGTCTTAAACACTCTATCTTGCGTGAATTTTCAAAACGTGACTGTAATGTGACGGTTGTCCCTCACAATATTACGGCTGAAGAAATTCTCCATCTTAATCCCGATGGTGTGATGTTGTCAAATGGTCCTGGTAACCCTGAAGATGTGCCATATGCACTTGATATGATTCGTGGCATCCAAGGTAAAATTCCAATTTTCGGGATTTGTATGGGTCACCAGTTGTTTAGTTTGGCGAATGGTGCCAAGGCTTACAAGATGAAGTTTGGTCACCGTGGCTTTAACCATGCGGTTCGTGAAATTGCGACTGGTCGTGTTGATTTTACCAGCCAAAACCATGGTTATGCTATTGACCGTGACACGCTTCCAGATTGCCTCATGGTAACACACGAAGAGATTAACGATAAGTCAGTTGAAGGTGTTCGTCACCGTGACTTCCCTGCCTTTTCAGTGCAATTCCACCCAGATGCAGCACCTGGTCCACACGATGCTAGCTATCTCTTTGATGAGTTCTTGGAATTGATTGATGCTTTCCAAGCTGAAAAAGCACGTCGTTAATTGCAACTGTCTAGTGACTATAATGGGGTGCGATTCTTGTTTGCCCCAGTCTACTACCTTATTTAATGACAACCAGAGAGTTGTCAAATAGAAAGGAGAAGATACAGGTTCACGAAAGTGAACACGCCCTAAGGACGGTGTGAAAAAGAGAAACGGTGACTAGACGCTTAGGCGTCGTCGTCACGTTTCCTATTTTCACTGGGTCCTTAACGGGCTTTGTATCATAAATTATGCCTAAACGTTCTGATATTAAAAAAATTATGGTTATCGGGTCTGGTCCTATCATCATTGGTCAGGCTGCTGAGTTTGACTATGCTGGTACGCAAGCCTGCTTGGCCTTGAAAGAGGAAGGCTACAGTGTTGTTCTTGTCAACTCTAACCCTGCGACTATCATGACTGATAAAGAAATCGCAGACAAGGTTTACATTGAACCTATCACACTTGAGTTTGTGACACGTATTCTTCGTAAGGAACGTCCTGATGCTCTCTTGCCTACACTTGGTGGACAAACTGGTTTGAATATGGCCATGGAATTGTCTAAAGCTGGTATTCTTGATGAGCTTGGCGTTGAATTATTGGGGACAAAATTGTCTGCCATTGACCAAGCCGAAGACCGTGATCTCTTTAAACAATTGATGGAAGATTTGCATCAGCCAATTCCTGAATCTGAAATTGTTAATACGGTGGAAGAAGCAGTGGCTTTTGCTTCAAAAATTGGTTATCCAGTTATTGTCCGTCCTGCCTTTACCCTTGGTGGTACCGGTGGTGGTATGTGTGCCAATGAAGAAGAACTTCGTGAAATCGCTGAAAATGGTTTGAAGTTGTCACCAGTAACCCAATGTTTGATTGAACGTTCTATCGCTGGTTTCAAAGAAATCGAATACGAAGTAATGCGTGATGCTGCTGACAACGCTCTTGTGGTTTGTAACATGGAAAACTTCGACCCAGTTGGTATTCACACAGGGGACTCAATCGTATTTGCCCCAACGCAAACCTTGTCAGATATTGAAAACCAAATGCTTCGTGATGCCAGCTTGAAGATTATCCGTGCCCTTAAGATTGAGGGTGGCTGTAACGTGCAGTTGGCGCTTGATCCTAATAGCTTCAAGTACTATGTTATCGAAGTAAACCCACGTGTGTCTCGTTCATCAGCTCTTGCTTCAAAAGCAACAGGTTACCCAATCGCTAAATTGGCGGCTAAAATCGCTGTTGGTTTGACACTTGATGAGATGATTAACCCAGTCACTGGTACAACCTACTCAATGTTTGAACCAGCCCTTGACTACGTGGTTGCCAAAATCCCACGTTTCCCATTTGATAAGTTTGAACATGGGGAACGTCGTCTTGGTACTCAGATGAAAGCGACTGGTGAAGTTATGGCCATTGGTCGTAACATTGAAGAGTCTCTTCTTAAAGCTTGTCGTTCGCTTGAAATCGGTGTTCACCACAATGAAATGCCTGAACTTGCCGAAGTAACAGATGATGCCTTGGTGGAAAAGGTTGTTAAAGCGCAAGACGACCGTCTCTTCTACCTTTCTGAAGCTATCCGTCGTGGTTATACTGTCGAAGAATTGTCAGAGTTGACTAAGATTGATATTTTCTTCCTTGACAAATTGCTCCATATCTTCGAATTGGAACAAGAATTGGCTACTCACGTAGGCGACATTGCTGTTTTGAAAGAAGCCAAACGCAATGGTTTCTCTGACCGTAAGATTGCGGAACTTTGGAACCAAACAGCTGACCAAGTCCGTGCCACTCGTTTGGAAAATCATATCGTTCCTGTTTACAAGATGGTTGATACTTGTGCAGCCGAGTTTGAATCTTCAACACCATATTTCTACTCAACTTACGAGTGGGAAAATGAATCTATCAAGTCTGATAAAGAATCTGTTATCGTTCTTGGTTCAGGTCCTATCCGTATCGGACAAGGGGTTGAGTTTGACTATGCAACGGTTCACTCTGTTAAAGCTATCCAAGCTGCAGGTTACGAAGCTATCATTATGAACTCTAACCCTGAAACAGTTTCAACAGACTTCTCAGTTTCAGATAAATTGTACTTTGAGCCATTGACCTTTGAAGACGTGATGAACGTCATCGAATTGGAACAACCTAAGGGTGTTGTGGTGCAGTTTGGTGGTCAAACAGCTATCAACTTGGCTGAGCCATTGTCTAAAGCAGGTGTGAAAATCTTGGGTACTCAGGTTGCTGATTTGGACCGTGCCGAAGACCGTGACCTCTTTGAACAAGCTCTTATTGACCTCAACATCCCACAACCACCAGGTCAAACAGCGACAAATGAAGAAGAAGCGGTTGAAGCAGCTCGTAAGATTGGCTTCCCAGTCCTTGTTCGTCCGTCATACGTTTTGGGTGGACGTGCCATGGAAATCGTGGAAAATGAAGACGACCTTCGCTCTTACATGCGTACAGCCGTTAAGGCGAGTCCTGACCACCCAGTCCTTGTCGATAGTTATATCATTGGACGTGAGTGTGAAGTAGATGCCATTTCTGATGGTAAGGATGTCTTGATTCCTGGTATCATGGAACACATCGAACGTGCAGGGGTTCACTCAGGGGATTCAATGGCAGTTTACCCACCACAAACCCTTTCTAAGAAAATCCAAGAAACGATTGCTGATTACACTAAACGTTTGGCTATCGGTCTTAACTGTATTGGTATGATGAATATTCAGTTCGTTATCAAGGGCGAAACGGTTTATGTAATCGAGGTGAATCCACGTGCCAGCCGTACCGTGCCATTCTTGTCTAAGGTAACGGATATTCCAATGGCTCAGGTGGCTACAAACTTGATTCTTGGTAAATCTTTGGCAGAGCAAGGTTACAAAGATGGCCTTTATCCTGAAAGCAAACACGTTCATGTCAAGGCTCCAGTCTTCTCATTCACAAAATTGGCTAAGGTAGATAGCCTCCTTGGACCTGAAATGAAATCAACTGGTGAAGTTATGGGTACAGATGCAACGCTTGAGAAGGCCCTCTACAAAGCCTTTGAAGCTTCTTACCTTCACTTGCCAACCTTTGGTAATGTTATCTTTACGATTCATGACGATACCAAAGAAGAAGCCCTTGGTTTGGCCCGTCGTTTCGATGCTATCGGTTACGGCATCTATGCTACTGCAGGCACAGCTAAGTTCTTGAATGAACATGGTGTTCAGGCAACACTTGTGCACAAGTTGGGTGAAAATGATGACAACGACATCCCAGCCCTTGTTCGTTCAGGTAAAGCGCAAGCTATTGTCAATACTGTTGGTAACAAACGTACTTATGACGAAGATGGTGCAGCTATCCGTAGCTCAGCTATTGAAGCAGGTATCCCACTCTTCACAGCGCTTGATACAGCAGATGCTATGGTGCGTGTGCTTGAAAGCCGTAGCTTTACAACAGAAGCTATCTAATTATGAAAGAGAGTCTCAGCTTTGCTGGGGCTTTTTTAGTGAAGATAAAACTTCCGAACGTCTGAGACTAATCGCTTCAGGCGTTTTAATCACTGCCAGAAGTCTCGGTTTAAGCTGATGAGGTTTGCAAAAAAACTCTTTCATATTCCCTACAGAGTTTTATCTTTCGTGTCATATTTAAACCTAGTTGATTGCTGTAATGAGTCTCAGCCTTGCTGGGGCTTTTTTCTTACACAAATGTAAGCTAGAAAGTTAAAAATGAAAGCTAAGACCATGGTTTAGGCTACTTAAATTCTGCTATACTAGAAACATGATTATTACGACATCTTTACGTGAAAATGAGGAATTGATTGCCCGTGCCCAAGCCTTAGCTCTCGACCTCGGAGCTGACTACCAGCCTCGGCGCAAGCTATCTTTGGCGAAATGTTTAGAGCGCTTTGGACCGTTCTATCTTCTATACAAAGACAGACTATCTTTTATCAATGCGGATGCTAGTGAATTGACCTTCCATCCAGATACGGCTGCCCTAAGGATTACGGCCCCCCATGACGCTTTAGTCAGTCTTTTAGGCAAGTCTCCCAAGACTATTCTTGACACGACCATGGGTTTGGCTTCTGATAGCTTAGTGATGGCAGCAGTGGGAAATCAGGTGATTGCCCTTGAGAGTCAAGATGTGATTTTTCAGGTGGTTTCTCGTGGTCTTGCCTCTTATCAGACGGATGATAAGCAGCTTGAAAAGGCCATGAGTTCTATTAAGGCTATTAAGAGCGATAGTTTGTCTTTTTTGAAGGCTCAAGCTGACAATTCTTTTGACATCATCTATGCTGATCCTATGTTTTCAGAGACCATTAAGGAATCGGAAAATCTTGAGGCTATCAAGCCTCTGGCCAATGGCAGTCGTCTGACAGAAGAATGGCTAAATGAGGCTAAGCGTGTTGCACGGGAAAAAATTATCATCAAGGCGCATTTTCGTGATACCGTTTTTGAAGAACTTGGGTTTGAACGTCAGGTTCGTCCCAATCAAAAGCTACACTATGGTGTACTGGAACTCATTGACAGGGAATCTTAAAAATATTACAATTGTTACATCTATACAATACAATTAGAAAGAGAGACGTATGCGAAAGAGAATCAGTCCAAAGCTATTTAAAAATAAGAAAAGAGTTTGGATCATTGGAGGCATAGGGATTCTTGTCCTATTGATCCTGATTTTTAACCTTTTGGGAGGAGGTGGCCAAGGGAACAAGGCTGCTGAAGGTCCTACAGCAAGTAAGGTCATCAAGGGACAGCTGGCCTCCTCGACCCTCCTAACGGGTATGGTCAAGGCTCAGTCAGAGCAGTACGTTTATTTTGACAATACCATTGGTCGTAACGCCACTGTAACTGTTTCTGCAGGTGAAGAAGTGAGTGCTGGTCAGCAGTTGGTTCAATATGATAGCACATCTGCCCAAGCAGCCTACGATATTGCAAGTCGTGCCTATAACAAGGCTGTTCGTGATCGTAATTATTTCCAACAGTATGGAACAGCTCCTGCAGCTTCAGCGCAAACTAGCGAGGATACAGACGAAGATGATTCGACAGCTGCAGTGACAGCTCAACAGCGTCAGCAAACCGAAGCCAGTAACTACCAAACCTTGCAAGATTATAATGATGCCGTTGCTAATGCAGCCTCAGAGCTCGAAAAGGCTCAGGATGTACTTAATCAAACGGTCATTGTTTCCGATGTGAATGGAACAGTCGTAGAAGTGGCGGACTCTGTGGACCCTGCTTCCAAAGAGAGCCAGACCCTTGTTCATGTGACAAGTGAAGGTCAATTCGAAATTCAGGGAACCTTAACCGAGTATGATATGCCAAATATTTCAGTGGGGCAAAAGGTTAAGATTACGTCAAAAGTATACCCAGACCAAACCTGGACAGGTAAAGTCAATTATATCTCCAATTATCCGAAGCAAAATGCCAGCCAGTCAGCTAATGCTTCGGGAAATTCAGGTCAGACGGGTTCTCAATATGAATACAAGGTTCAATTGACCAGTCCTATCGGTAAGCTCAAACAAGGCTTCAATGTGTCTCTTGAGGTTACTAAGGACGAAGATGCTTTATTGGTTCCTGTAACTGCTGTGACTAAGAAGGGTTCTGACAACTATGTCTGGGTTTACGACGAAGACAGTCAGAAGATTAAGCAAGTCAAAGTCAAGCTTGGCAATGCGGATGCTAAGCAACAAGAGATTGCATCAGGGCTTAAAGAAGGCCAAAAGGTTATCACCAAGGCCGATAAATCCTTTAAGGATGGTGAGACTCTAAAGGACGTGACAGATGCTAAGGGTAAAAAGTCCAAAGACACCAGTGGAGAAGAGGTGAGGTCTAGTGACTAAGCCAGCGCTTATGGTTTTAAAAGGCATTACCAAGTCCTTCAAAAATGGACCTGAAACTCTGCAAGTCCTTAAAGGCATTGACTTATCAGTTGAGGAAGGGGACTTTGTGGCTATCATGGGTCCTTCTGGTTCAGGAAAGTCAACGCTTATGAATATTATTGGACTCCTTGATCGACCGACATCTGGTTCCTATCAACTCGAGGATGAGGATGTGGCTGAACTCTCGGAAAACTGCTTGGCTAAGGTGCGAAATAATCAGATTGGCTTTATCTTTCAACAGTTTTTTCTCCTACCAAAGCTAAGCGCCCAAAAGAATGTGGAGCTTCCCTTAATTTATGCTGGAAAATCTCCGAGTGAACGTAAGCAAAAAGCGCAACAATTTTTGGAAAAAGTCGGTTTGTCCGACCGTAGCCATCACCTACCATCGGAGTTATCTGGTGGACAAAAGCAGAGGGTGGCTATTGCGCGTGCACTGTCTAATAATCCAGCAATCATTTTAGCGGATGAACCAACGGGTGCCCTAGATACCAAGACGGGAATGCAGATTATGGAGCTTTTAACCCAGCTGAATCGTGAGGGGAAAACCATTATTATGGTTACCCACGAGCCAGAGATTGCAGACTATGCCCGACGTAAGATTGTCATCCGTGATGGGGAAATTACCCAGGATACGACGGATAGCGTTCGAATTGACTAGGAGGTAAGTATGGAAAATTGGAAATTTGCTCTTAGTTCTATTCGGTCACACAAGATGAGGTCCTTTTTGACCATGTTGGGTATTATCATTGGTGTTGCTGCTGTCGTGCTCATCATGGGGCTAGGAAACGGGATGCGTCAGAGTGTAACTGATAGCGTGACAGGTGATAAGGATACTGTCCAAGTCTACTATGAGGCTAAAGGGGAGGAACTAGACCCTGCCTATGCTGATTTGGCAAAGCCAACCAACCCAGTCAAAGAAGTTTGGTTGGAGCAGGTGGTGAGACAGACGCCAGGTGTGGATAGTTATTTTGTAACCAACAGCCTAACTTCCTCGATCTCTCTCCAAAAAAAGACTGTTAAGAATGTTAATATCACAGGTGCCAGTCAGGGCTACTTTAAAGCTAAAAAGTTAGAAATGTTGACAGGACGATCTCTGCAAGACAATGACTATAAAACCTTTTCACGCGTTGTTGTCATCGATCAGCTGGTAGCTAAAAAACTCTTTGAAACGACTGACGATGCCCTTAACCAAGTCATTACTATAGGAAATAATGATTATCGAGTGGTTGGTGTCTACAAAAATAAAGACACTGCAATCGGTGCCTATGGTGAAATTGGAACAGCTCTTGTGGCTAATACCCAGTTAGCGGCTGAAAATAACACTGATGCTATTGGCCAAATTTTTTTCCATGTGACCGATGTGCAAAATAGTAGTGCCATTGCCAAGGAGGCTGCCAAGCAATTGACGCAGTTATCTCAGGATGACAATGGGCAGTATAAGGCGGCAGATATGAGTGCGACCTTAAATCAGGTGAACACAATCTTTGGAACCATTACTACCGTTGTCGGAGCAATTGCTGGCATTTCACTCTTAGTCGGTGGCATCGGCGTTATGAATATCATGTTGGTTTCGGTAACTGAGCGGACTAGAGAGATTGGTCTGCGCAAGGCGCTTGGAGCTACCCGTCGCAAGATTCTGACCCAGTTTTTAATTGAGTCCATGGTTCTGACAATCTTAGGAGGTCTGATTGGACTTGGTTTTGCAGCCCTAGTCGTTGGACCAATTGGAAGTGCTATGGATCTGAAAGCAAGTGTCTCTATCGGTGTGGCTATAGGAAGCATTGCCTTTTCAGCAGCTGTGGGGATTATTTTTGGGCTTCTCCCAGCCAATAAAGCTTCAAAACTCGATCCTATCGAAGCGCTTAGATATGATTAGAAATAACCTCTTGGAATCTTTGGATTTTAAGAGGTTTTATGTTCTTTAAACATAAAATATAAAAAAATGACATTTTTTTCTTGACGTCTGATTTAGGTCATGATATTATATATAAGGTTTGAAAAAACTGACCTAAGACAGTTGGGGAGTTAAACTCATAAACATCCAACCGAGGCACAAAACGTAACTATTTTTTTGTAACGTATTGTACTTTCGTGTCTAGGTTTAGGTGCGATTTTTTTGTACCTAGCCCAAAAATAAAAACGGAGGTAAAACTACTAATGAGTGAAGCTATTATTG
>OBZA01000228.1_pt1 | contig 21800 bp, 19 predicted proteins | sample 1476871 | NCBI WGS metagenome assembly OBZA01 (sample SAMEA2580227, study PRJEB22360) | human gut metagenome | biome: human gut; feature: human-associated habitat; material: faeces | place: Denmark | collected 2008/2010
AACGCCTGATAAAATCAGGATAGATTGTCACCTGTCCTCCATCCTGACCTTCAAAATAGAAGATGTCATCGGAGCGACCTTCGACCTTGTCAATCCTTGTATAATGATAACCACACGAACAAGGTTCAGGATTTTCAACCAAGATATCATTAAGTTTGTAGCGGTAAACAGGTTGACTGCTTCGCTTGAAATCCGTTATCACTGGATAAAATCGATGTTCATCCATATACTCTTTCTCAACAAAAATGATATCTTCATTGAGGTGAAGATGTCCTGCAGAACAAGTGCAGGCTAGAAAACCTTCCGTCGCTTGATAAACCTGGTCAATAATGGGGAGCTTAAAAGCACTCGAAATGCGAATTCTATCTCTATCCTCTAAAATTTCTGCCACAGAGACAATTTTTTGCGGTGAGATAGACAAGTCTCCTGCCCTAAGACGCTTGCTCAACTCTATCAGCATGGAAGCTGGTGCCACAACAATCGTCGGTTGATAATGATTAAGACGTTCAATATGTTCATCAGTATTTTTGAAAATATCGAAGTATTCTAATCGTATCAATGCTGTATTGATAGTCTGGTAGAGTTCATTGTCTGCTCTCAGGAAAAAGGCAATTCGGTGGCCAAAAAGATGACCCTTTGGCAACATCTTAGCTAGAATAGCTGCCGCCCACATGCTTCGCTCTTTCTCAGTCGTGATGAAGAGGCCACGATGTCCCGATGTTCCTGATGATAAACCAACAGCCACTTCCCCTTTAAGTTCAGTGAAGTCACGAGTCTTTTCACTCTCAATAGCTAATGCTAAAGCCTCATCGCGATCGATGCCTTGAGTGTTTAACTCGTTAAAATGCGTCATCATAAAGGTCTTATCCATATGGTCGAAGTCAGTAGGAACACCATTTTTAAAATAAGGAGACTCCCGTTTTAGAAAATCCATATAGTTAGATAATTGCTTTTTCTGATAAGCTTCTAAAGCTGCTCTCGTTTTGAAGTTGTGAAGCCATCTGGTTTGGATAAAGGTTTTAAGAAAGGTTATTTTTTTCATACAAGATACGCTCTATCCTTTCTACAGGGTCATGGCTAACTAGTACTTCCGTCCCATCTTTTAGGATGTCCTCTAGTAACTCAGTTCCCTTAATATAATCCGACATATTATCCTGAACCAAGGACGGAATGAGGTGCATTTGTTTCGTATAAGGTAGCAAATCGACACCCCAGCACAAGTCCGATGCGATAAAAAGACTATAATCTTGAATATAGAGACAAGCCTGGCCCTTGGCATGGCCATCAACAGAGGCTACCAAGATACTTCCATCTCCAAATAAATCATAGGTCGGACGATAAGGAAAAGTTGAGTTTTGTTGATCAGCCTTGATTACTGTTACCTGTTTCTCAAAAGAGGCTGGTAAAAATTCCTTAAAAATCAAATCCTTCAACTTAGGCTTCTGATAAACCTCATAAACCTCCTGAGTCAGAAGGAAGCTCGCATTAGGAAAGAAGCCAGCCCCTCCCAAATGATCAGGATGCAGATGGGAAAGCATAACATAAGTAATGTCATCAGGCCTAATTCCCTTCGCCTTCAACAAGTTTGAAATTTGATCCTTTTCTGTCATCTGCACCGGCGTTCCTAAGCGATACAAGCCATAGCGAAGCTGGGTCTTAATATCGTAGTGATAACCTGTATCATAAAGCAGATAGCCTTTATCTCTGTGTTTGATTAGAAATACACCGGCTGGAAAGGTCATCTTTTTATTCTTGACTTTCTTGAACAAAAGGCCAGTATAGCTAGTACAATATCCCGCAGGAAAATAATCAATGCTTTCGATAATCTTGGACATATTGTTCAATCCCTTCTGAAATCGTTATTTTAGGCCGATAGCCCAAGTCACGCTCCGCCTTGCTAATATCCAAAGTCTGACTATAGCGTAGCAAATAATAGGTATAGCGTGTTAGGGCTGGCTCTCCTTTGAGCTTTAGATTCTTATAAATAAACTCCAAACTACTTGAAATAGCAGACACAAGTGGAGCTGGGATTTTGCGATAACGGATGGGATAGCCCAAACCTCTCAAGGTTTCCTCAATCAAGTCTCTAAATACTCTGGGTTCTCCATTGGTAATATTATAAACTTCTCCAGCTGCTTGAGGAGTTTCCAAAGCCAGACGAATAGCCAAAGCAACATTTTCCACACAGGTCATATCCATCAGTTGGCGACCATCACCAATCAAAGGAATACCGATCTTCTGACTAAGATTAAGAACACGTGGCAAAATGCTGGTGTCTCCAATCCCAAAAAGTCCTCGAGGTCGCAATATGACACTAGACACATCAGGATAATCTTTAAATAGTTTTTCTGATGCCAATTTACTTCGAATGTAATTGTTAAGCCTATTTTCCTGAGGGGCATCGCTTTCTTTGATACCAAGCTGGTCTCTAGGCGCTGCATAGATACTTGGAGACGACACATATACCAAGCGCTCGATATTAGCCTCACGGCAAGCTTCAAGGACGTATTTAGTTCCTAAGACATTCGTTTGGTAAAAATCTTCCCAAGGACCCCAGACAGTTGACAAAGCACCGGCATGAATGACCATATCCATTTCCTGACAAGCTTTGGTCAAATCCTCTTGGTTTGTCAAATCTCCTTGAACAAAGGTCACAGAGGCATTTACCAGAGATTGGCCAATTGTATGATTACGACCGAAAGCTCGGACTTGATAACCGTGATCAACCAATTCTTCCACGACATATTTGCCTAAGAAACCTGTAGCCCCCGTTACTAAAACTTTCTTCATCGTTTTTTCTCCTTGTCTGCAAGTAGGCGAGCAATTTCACCCTCCACTACTTCTGTAGGATGATATGACTTGGCAGCATGACTTAAAGCCTTTAGCTCTGACCAATCTTTCTTAGCCAACAACGCCTCAAAAGCTTTCCCAATTGCCTTATCATCCTCTCTTTTAACAGTCAAAGCTACACCTGCCTCAAGTCCACGAATAGCATAGTCATACTGGTCATAATCGTGTGGCAGTATTAGGGCTGGCTTGTTATTTATAATACATTGGAAAAAAATACCTGAACCACCATGGTGAATAACATAATCCATCTGGGGAATGTACTCATTGTAGGGAAGATAAGAAACCACTGAAACATTATCCATTAATTTTTGGCATTGGAATTCTTGTCCACCAAGACCTAAAGTTACAAAAAACTGACACTCAGGATGAGACTTAGCTAACAGCTTCGTTTGGTATATCAAATTATTCTTTGCCCAGTCCAATTGGGTACCACAAGTCACAAAGACAATTTTACGATTTGCAAAAGGCGACAAATCAAGAGGATAATCCTCACATCGCTCAACTGAACCTCCAGTTGGACCCACCCAGAGATAATGTTCTGGGAATCCTTTTTTGATTTCCAATTCTTTCATACCTATTCCTAAAATAGAATACGGTGAATAGATGCTCTCTTGTCCATTTTGGTCGTACATCTTAAAACCATAACGTTTTAATCGATTTCGTAATAAAAAAGTGGCGGAATACTTCAAAAAACGTGTCATTTTCCTGCCTAGCCATTGTTGAATCAATTGATTACGATTCTTCGGACTTCCCATTCCTCCGAAGAAACAAGGAGGACCATCCGTCGTTTCAATAGCAAATTGTGTAGCCATTGTCGTTATCCACGGAATCCCCATTTGCTCTGCAACAAGTCCACCCGACAAGCTGACATAATCGGCAATAACTAAATCAGGTCGGTTTACTTCCCATTCCGCTAGTAATTGATCGGAAACAAGATTAATAATATCAAGACCAGCTGATAGCTGACGATAAGCAGAAAAAAGTCCCAATTGCTCCTTATTAATAGCCACCCTTTCAAAGTCTGCCTCATGACCTTCAAGAATAGTAACAACCTTAAAGCCTGCTGCCTCAGCTACTGCACGTTTCTGTTGTCCTGTGAATAAACGAATATCATAGCGAGGATTTTTTAATAAAGGCATTAGCAGATTCATGGTTGGATAAAGGTGCCCACTTAATGGAACGATAACCACATCAATTTTTAGTTTTCCCATAACACTAGCATAGCAAATTTTTTTTGAAAGAACTACTCAAAATCAAATACTACCTAAAATCATTTTCTTTGAATAGATACACTTTTTAAGTAAGATTTTTTATCCATTAATCAATCAAAGCTTGCCACAAATACTTTATCACAAAACTTTTCAATATTCTTTTTAGAATCTCCTAACTCACTTCCATCATAACAAATGTTCTTTACATAGGAATTGAGAAGTAGTTTTCTGTCTCAGTAAAATCTGATAAACTAGAGTTATGCAAACAACAGACTCATTTAGCAAGGCAATTATTTTAGGAGCTACAGGAGGAATTGGACGTCACCTAGCGACTGAACTGGCAAAACATCTTGATTTTCTGGTTCTAGTTGGCCAAAATCCAGACAAATTATCCCAACTGCAAAAAGAATTAGCTGGAAGCAAGGCTCAACTTTCAATCAAGGTTTTAAATCTGTGTGATAAGGAAGCACTGGAGAATTTTGGAAAGGTATTAGATGCAGACCTTCTGGTCAATTGTGCAGGACTAGCTAGCTTCTCCATAGGGAGTGATTTAGCCACAGAAAAGGAACAAGAGCTCTGGCAGGTGAACTACCATGCTCCAGTCCAGCTAATGAAATTGCTAGTGCAGAAAAATCGGAAAATCCGGCTAGTCCAACTTTCTTCACTGGCAGCTCTTTTTCCCCATCCCTATTTAGCGGCATATAGTGCCAGTAAGGCTGCTCTGCAAACTTACGTTCTAGCCCTCCATGAGGAGCTAATAAATGCAGATTCTCAGGTCCGAATTTCGCTTTACCTTCTTGGACCAGTCCAAACCCCCATTTTCTCTCAAAAACTCGTTGATGCTCTAGGAGGTAGTCGTTTTCAGATGAAGCCTGATAGAGTAGCACATCAGTTGTATCGATTATTTGAACAGGGGACTCCCTATGCTGTTGTTGGTCTTCGCTATCGATTGTTGATTTATCTAGGAAAGCTACTCCCTCAAAAATGGATTATACATTTCATTTCTAGATATTTACGAAAGGGACTTAACATATGAAACTAATTTTTATAATTATAGCAGTCGCCTATCTCCTTCTCTTCCTCGTTCGATGGCTACTGTCACTAATCTATTACAAAAAAGGCAAATCTGATGTTACTGACTTCCCAGAAGAACTATTTACAGTGGTCCAACCAATTCTCTCCGGTGACCCTCGCTTGGAGAGTGATTTACGAGCCAATCTGCAGCAAACAAAAACAGTAGAATTTTACTGGTTAATTGACCAGTCTGACACAGAAGCTCAGCGTGTAGCGAACAAAATTTGCCAAGATGAGTTATTTTCTCAGCGCATCCGAATCTTTCTTATTGAAGATGTCCCTCAGGGGATTAATCCCAAGAGTTATAAGATTGAGCAAGTTGTAGAGGATCTGACCCGACCTTACCTCATTGTTTTGGACGATGATAGTGTAATTGATTTTTCTAAAATGGGGGAACTGACTGCCTATCTGGGTCAAGAAGTCATTTTGACTGGGATACCCTATAACCAAGAGAGAAGCAATTTCTGGTCCAAGCTGGTAGCAGCATTCGTCAATGGTAATTCCTTAATCACCTATTTCACAATGGCACAAGTTGAAGCCAATCACTCTATCAATGGAATGTTTTATATCCTACCAGTAAATCTTGTAAAAGACCAAGATCTCTTTACAGCTATCAAAGATTATCTTTGTGATGATTTGGCAGTGGCTGATTTTCTAAGTAGTAAAGGGGTATCCATTGTTCAAACGCGAGTTACCTGTAATGTCCGTACGACCATCAAGAGTGCCACGCAGTATTTGCTCCAGATGAAGCGTTGGCTTCTCTTTAGTTCCATCTATTTAAAAAAACACCTGGACTGGAAGGTCTTTTGCCTCATAGGTTTACCGAGTTTTCTACCTCTTCCAGGTTTGATCTTAAGTCTTATTTTAGGTTGGCCTTATCTTCTTATAGCCTTAAGCTTACTGGTATTCAAGGCAGTTTGGATGCTCCTCTATCGACAAAGCATTCTAACCAATCGCTTACACTTGAATGAAGTCACCTACGAAGTGCTGAATGATCTCCTGCTTCCTTGGCTGTTTGTCTATGTTCTAATGACACCTCCTGTGATTAATTGGCGGGGGCGGAAGATTCGAGTGACGGATGGAAAGATTCGTTATGAGTAAGATGAAGTCCTATCTAGACCGTTTGTCTGCTTTGTCTCCTGATCAGACCATGCTAGACTCTGATCGCTTGGTTCTCTTTCTTAGTGGGAGCAGTGATATTACTTGTGCCGGGCTGACAGCTGGGCAACTAGACCTCCTCCATGCAATTTGTCCATCTGGCTATTCAGTGGTAGCCAGTAATTTTCCCTTCAATCAAGATTTTGAACATATAAAGTCTCCACAAGTATCCCTCTTGTCAGCTTCTGCATCCAATATCATCTACTATTGGCATACGATTTTGAACCTTCGTTTCCAAAAGTTGTTACAGGAGCACTTGTCTCCCTTGTTGGAAGCTCAGGAAGTAGTTCTTGTTTGTAAGAGTTCAGGTGTCAATATGCTGACCCAATGGTTGAATAATTTGGGTAATGAGATATCCCTTCCAAGATTTCGCATAATCGCACTTGGTCCTGTCTCCCAAAAACTCTTAAACAACAAAAAACTAGAGGTACTGGTGATTAAAGGAAAAAAAGATCCATATTCTAAATTCTTGGATTCCCACCAAGCGGATATCCTAGTGGATTCGGATCATTATAGCTATGAATACAAAGAAGATGTGAAAGGAATCATTCATGACTGGATTGAACAAAGTAATAAAGATAGATGTGATTAGCGTACCATTTAGTGGTCATTTATTTCCGACCTTGACACTGGTGAAACCTTTGTTAGAAGACCCTCGTTTTCAAATACGTGTCATCACAGGTTATCAAAAGAAGAAATTAGTTGAAAAAATTGGCTTTGACTGTGTTGCCTTATTTCCAGATCGTCCGACAGTGATGGAAGATATCGCCAATACCTCAAAGCAAGCAAAACCACATATTATGTACCAACAATTAATCGCAAATAGCAAACTAATTCCAGAAGCTATAGACGAAATCAAGCGAATTTGGGAGTCCGATGGAAAACCAGATTTGATTATTGCAGATTTCATTGCAGCTCCTGCTGGTATTTTAGCAGACCGTTTGGGAATCCCCTGGATTACGACCCTCCCAAGTCCAGTAGCTATTGAGAGTCGCACAACCACTCCTGCTTATTTAGGAGGTTGGAAACCCCATCAGGGAATCCTCTACAAATGTAGAGATGCACTGGGTAGACAGATTATTCACATGGCAAAAAGAATTGGCTTTGCACTTGTTAAAAGAAATCTTAAAAATTTACAAGATTTCAAACTTTATAGAGAGGATGGTACAGAAACCATCTATTCTCCTTATTCAATTCTGGCTCTGGGAATAAAAGAGTTGGAGTTTAGAGATGATTTTCCACCCCATCTTAAGTGGGTTGGTTATCGCTGTCTTTCTTTTGACAAACTCCCCAAGGAACAAGAACAGTATTTCACGACCTCTAAAAAACGCGTGTTAGTGACTTGCGGCACCCATTTAAAATGGGAAAAAGAAAGAATGGTGAAATTGGCCCAAATACTAAGTCAAGAATATCCTGACTATCATTTTTATGTCACACTAGGTAACCCAAGTGGTTTGCAAAATTCGCCACATCATCTAAGTAACAATCTTTTACTTTTTGATTATCTGCCCTACACAGACATTCTAGATAAAATGGACTTTGTGATACATCACGCTGGTTCCGGTATTCTAATGGGATGTATCGAACAAGGCATTCCTAGCCTTATTCTTCCTCAAGATTTTGATCAGTTTGACAACGCCTTACGAGCTGAGTTAGCCCAGGTAGGACTTGTCTCTCGAAAAAAGACTGATTCTGAAGTCTTAGATTTATTCCAAGCATTAATTTCTCAAAAAGATTGGCCTAAATTACACTCTCTAACTCAGATAAGCAAAGCCTATCAACCTACAGAAATACTTTATCAAGAGATTGAAAGACTCTTAAACATAGATAAATAATCTTATTAACAAAAACTTAGGAGAGGACCTAAGTTTTTTTGTAAATTTTAGTCAGTATAAAAAGCCAACCCAAGGTCAGCTTCTTACTGTCTAATATCGCCCAGCGAGTTCATAGTAAGTACGGACAACACGTCCTTTATAATGCACTCTGACTTTCCGTAGCCAAAGGCTATCACCTTTTTCAAGAATATTAAAGTTAGATTGGCTGACGAAAAAGTTACGTTTAGTGTCACCAACCTTAACCACTAGGAAATGATTAGCCCTTGTTCTTGGTGCCTTGGCAATTCTCTTTCCAATGATGACGCCAACAACCTTAGACCGATCCTCGCTATAATAACCCATCTTGGTTAAGACAAAGAGGAGAAATCTATCCGTTAATATCCAGATAATAGCGATAAGCCCAAGCAAAAAAACGATAAAGATTCCCGTCACCAAGCCTAGACTACCACTTTCACGCCCACTTTCAAACCAGAGATGTAAGCCTTTCTGATTTCCAAAATACAAGAGAGCTAGGAAAATACCTGTAAGGAGGAGAGCGAAGACTCTTTCACTATTCTTAAAATAAAATCTTTCATGTCCTACTCCTTCTCTACCGTAGTGTAGCTACCATTTTCACTCTTGATAGCAATATCTGATGACATGGCAACTAATAAAGTAATTGGACCACGGACTTGGCCGTCACTATCTCTAAGATCCCAATTGCTACCGTCAGTTGTTGTTGCAATCCCCTTGGTCTCTTGGCCATTTTCATAAACCGTCAAAACATAAACTTCTGTCACACCTGGTAGTTCTTGACGTTGTCCTGTCGAGCTATCTTTAATCACAAAGGTTGAACTGGCCTGGTCGTAGACCACCTTTTTAGTGTCAGAAATGGGCTTGTCTGACTTTTTAGCCAAATCAGAAATAGCAGATGCTGCTTTATCTACCGTCCCCTGTGAGACCAGTTCATTTCCTGTAAGCCCTGTAATGACTTGTATCTTCTTAGGTTGCGATTTCAGCATTTCTCGGGTGAAAAAGCCATTGGCGAGGAAAAAGATACCACATACCATAATGAGAAAATAGACGACAATAATCTTTTGTCCTGTCCGGGTAGGCTCGGTCACTTCCGTCACTTGACGTATCGGACGTCCCTGCCAAACATCTTGCTTGTATTTCTTATCCAAGAGGTCACAAAGGTAGGCCTCCAACAATGCGAAGTCAAACTCCTTGGCTAACGTTTCAATCCCTTCCAAGGTCTCATATTTCAGGCCGCCTCTTTCGAGTATAGCTCCTATAGTCTTAGTCAAACGATAGGCAAAATCCTGATCACCCAACCAGCCCAAATCAGAGCACTGATTGATATAACCTTTGAGTTTAGAAATAGTCAGAGGATTGTAAAGAAAATACTCCTCAACAACTTGAAGAAAACTATCCTGATCTTTGATAGCTAAATCTTCTCTAAGAACTGAGTCCTCGCTAGTCCTTGAATAAGGCTCACTTTGATTGAACGTTTCATGAATATCAGATAAGGCTAACTCATCCAACTGTTCCTGTTCTTCCTCAGAGATCACCTGCTGAAAGTCATGTTCTGTCACTTGCTTGTCTTCGACTTCTTCCGTCGCAGAAGCTGTAAGCTCAAGTTCTTCAATACTTTCTTGATTTTGACTAGATTTGCTAGCATCTGCAGCTTGTTTAAAGGAATCTTCTAACTGAGAGGCAGATACCAGACCGACCACGCTGCCATCGGCCTGTTTATGGCCTATGACAGCACCCACATCCTCATTTCCAGAATGCGATTTTTGCCAGGCAAGGGTCTCTTGATAAGCCTTTTGCAGGCGTTGGAAATTTTCAGGATCATCCTCAGGGTGATAAACCTTACTTTGTTTGGCGTAGGCTCTCTTGATGTCCTTAAGATTATTGGTTGGTTGAATGCCCAAAATCGACCAATAATTCATGCGTCACCTCCTATCTCCAGAAATTAGGGTCATCAGACCTATCAAAGGGTTCACCAGTCTCCTCATGGTCAGCTTCTTCTTGACGGAAAATATCCAAATCATCTAGTGACATGATATTTTCAATGCTATCAAGATAAGCTTGGTAGCGTTTCACGATTTCTTTTCGCTTCTTGATATTGTTAATAGCTAGCTGATAGCTTTTTTCAAAATCTTCCATTTGCCACAAAAAATGTAGTTGCATCTTATAAGGCATCTCCATGACTAAACGATAGGCGCGCTCAGATTGCGTTTTAAAGTCGACCTCAAAGGACAATTGATCAGAGACAAGCTTGATGTTCTCAAGGTGCTCACTCTTATCAACTTCTTCGATTTTACTTTGACTACCGATACGATACGTTTTAGTCTCGCCTGTTGACCCCAGCTTAACCTCTATATAGAGCATGGAATTAATATCGTAAGTAAAGGTGGTCTCAAAAAACTCTGTCTTAGTCGCAGTTCCAGGAACATCGATAATAAACTCATCCAAAAAGAGATTTGCTTCAGGATCGAGCGATTCTCCCTGATAAATCATAAAGCGACATTGTTTCTGTCCCCGACTGGCATAATAATATTTGCTTGCAGAGGTCGGAAGGACAGACAGCTTATTAATGACCTTTGAAAAGATGTTTTTATCAAAGTCAGAGTCATAGGCACTGATTCCCAATGAGAAAGGACAAATATCTGTAATCACTAAATCTTTGACCTTCTCTTGACGCTCCTTGACTGCCAAGTAAGTCCCCAAACCACGCGCAACCAACTCATCCATATCTTTCAGACGCTTAATAGGAAGATTGAGCAGATTCGTGATATAAGATTGAACCAAAGGCATCATGCTAGACCCACCGACCAAGATAAAGGCATCCAGTTCATGTGCCTTGTAACCACTATCACTCACCGCCCTACCAATAACTTTCTTAACACGGTCAAGAACCGGTTGAATGATGGTCTTAAGCTCTGCCTGATTGTATTGTTTCATGTAATATTGGTCATCATAGGTCAAGGATACCGCAGCCACTTTTTCCTTTTGCAGCTTTAGTTTGCATCGCTCTGCGGATAAGAGGAGACTAGATTTTTGCTTCCTACCTAATTTCTCCAAATCAATCCCTTGCGACTGGCAAAAATCTTCAGCAATAGCCTTATCAAAGTCACTACCACCCAAGAAGTTATCCCCTGCAATGGAAACAATTGAAATCACATTATCAAAGCAATCAACCACAGAAACATCAAGCGTTCCTCCTCCAAAGTCGAAAACGATGAAAGACTCGTCCATACCAATCTTATGACAAGAAATAGCTGCCGCAGAAGGCTCGTTAATCAAACGTTCTACCTTAATGCCCAATCGTTGTCCAATAGCCTTAGTCGCAGATCGTTGGTTCTCGTTAAAATAAGCTGGCACACTAATAAGTATCTCATCTACCTTTTCACCTAAGTAACTCTCCGCATCTGCTACTAATTGTTTAACCACCAAAGTTGACAAATCCGTTGCCGAGAAAGCTTCCCCATCAAGGTAAAATATTTCATTGGTTCCCATTGAACGTTTAAAGAGTTGGGCCGTATTCTCAGGGTCAGTCACTAAGCGTTCCTTCGCAATTTTTCCAACCGTCAAGACATCGTCAGACACATGGACCACGCTAGGCGTCAAATATTCGCCAAAGCCATTTGGAATCAGCTCAACCTCACCCTCACGATAGGTAACCGCTAGACTATTCGTCGTTCCCAAATCAATACCAATTGTTGCCATAACATTCTCCTAAACTGCTTTTGTCCTTCCATTATAACATAGTCAAAAACTTCCTTTTCAAGAAGTAAATAAACAATTTCAAATGTTCCATGAACTAAGAAAGTCAGCAAAGAATGACAGATGATTCTCTTTGAGAACGAAGTGAGTATAACTGAGACTTTCCGCTGTGATAAAAACCCCTGAAGAACTTAAACTTCAGGGGTTCGGAAGTTTCGAGACCTTATACTCTAAGCTTAGGTATGGAACTTCTTTGAAGTTCGCTGACGTCCGTCATTACCTAAGGAAAGTCTCGAAAAAGATTCTTTATTAAAAAATAAAAGCCAACCCAAGGTCAGCTTTTCATTTATCTTTTTAATTATTTTTTGAATGGTTCTTCCACCATGATGAAAGGATAGAACCTGAGATATTGTGCCAAATACTGAAGATAGTTGATGGGATGGCAGCTTGTGGCACGAAATATTTCATGGCAAGGGTTGCTCCAAGACTTGAGTCTTGCATCCCCACTTCGAAAGTAATGGCTTTTTGTTGTGGTTCTTCCAAACCAAGGATTTTTGAAAATCCAAAACCAAGGGCATAACCACAAAGGTTATGAAGCATAACAACTGGGATAACAAGGGCTGTCGCTGCTGTGAAAATATTGGCATGGTTGGCAGAAACAACTGCTCCAACAATCAAGAGGATGGCAGCTTGTGAAATCAAAGGCATAATCTTGATGATGGCATCGATTTTCTTACCAAAGATTGAGTGAACGAGCACACCCAAGATAATAGGGACAACCACGATACGCAAGGTACTTAGGAAGAGGCTTTGGGCAGGGACACTCACGTACTGACCAGCCAAGAATGACAAGAGGGTTGGAATCATGAGTGGTGCCAAAAGAGTTGAGAGGGTTTCAATAGAGACATCCAAGGCAACATCCCCACCTGAAAGGAAGGCCATGACACTCGATGAAGTCCCACTTGGACAAGAGCCAACAAGGATAACCCCTGCTGCTGTCGCACCTTTCAGATGGAAAATCATACAAAGCAACCAAGCCAAACCAGGCATGATGACATAGTGGGCTACAGTCCCGAGAACAACTGGAATTGGACGCTTAGCAATACGTTTAAAATCTTCAGTTGTCAAGGTAAGCCCCATACCAAAGAGAATCAAACCAAGCAGATAAGCCGTATTGGGAATGACCCAACTACTTGTTGCTGGAAGGGCGTAGTTAAAGACAGCCCAGAGGATAACAGCTACAGTAAACCATTTGCTGAGCCATTTACTAAAAGATACAAGTGACTCCATAATGAAACCTTCTTTCTATTTTCACAGAATAGTATAGCACTTTCATTTTGAATTCCAAGGTAAATTTCGAATTTTCTGAAATTAATTTCAAAAAAAATAAACCCTCACACTTAAGATGCGAGGATTATTGATTTTATAAACCTTAAGACTTATCTTCTAACTTCTCTTCAAACTGTTGAGTCCGTTCTTCGCCCCACCATAGTGGCAATAATTCGCCCAAAGTAATGGTTTGACGTGTGTCGTAGTCAACCATAAACTCCAAGTTACGATTGTCAGGATGGAGTTCCATTAGAAATTCTCGACAAGCCCCACAAGGCATGCCAGATGGTCCACCATGAGGTGGCTGGTCACGAAAGGCGATAATACGCTTGACCTTAGTTTGACCAGTTTCTTGATACATATTGAAAAGGGCAGCTCTTTCGGCACATAGATGGAAAACACCACACGTTCCTTCCATACAAAAGCCCGTGAAAATTTGCCCATCTCCAGCCTCAACGGCAGCCACAACGTGTCTAGCATAGACAAAGTCTGAGACTTCCTGTGGCTGATACAAGGCTTGAGCCTTTTCATACATTTTCTGCCAGATATCCATTATTTCTCCTTTAACCTCGATCACTTTCCCTTTGAGACTTGATAAAGAGTGCAAGCCCTGTTGCTACTGCAGTATAAGCTACAATAAACAGGAGTGATTTCCATGAAAATTTCCCATTGATAGCAAAATTAACGACCAATTCATTGACATGATAGACAGGTGTCCACTCAGAGATGCTCTGAACCCACTTAGGGAACATGGAAATAGGAACCCATGAACCACTCACTATAGGCAAGACAAGGTAAATAATATTTGCCACAAGAGACATGAATTGTTGAGATTTAATCTGAGCGATAAGTAAACCAAAAGCTAGAAAGAGCAGACCGGACAAAAGTAAGAGAGCACCTGACCCTACCCATCTAAAGAATGGCATCTCTACATCTCGGAAAAAGGCACCTACACAAAAGGTCACAATGATGGCAACCATAAAGTTTAGAAGCACACGAAAGATTTTAGAAAGATAATAAGCTGCAATACTAACCTTTGAGTGCTCGATATAGGTCAACCAGTGTTCAATTCGGTCCTCTTGCAACATATAGGGAAAGGTAAACAAACCAAAACTAGACATGGAGAAGCCAGTCATGGTCAGCATATAAGACAGCAAAAACTCTTTTTGAGCTTCTGGAGTAGGTGCTGAGAAGATACTAGAAAAAAGGAGGAAAAATCCGACAGGTATCCCGATTCCCATGATAAAGACTGGCCAACTTCGCCACGTTTTAATCCATTCAATTTTTAGTAATGCTTTCATGCCTTGTCCTCCCTTGTTGAATCAAATAGGCTATCCAAGAGTGTTTTATTTTGAATTTCAATATCAGAAATTCCACAGCCCGAATTTTCAAGACTTTGCCATACCTTTTCGATATCTTTGGTCATGAAGCTGATGACATCCCTCTTTTCAGTGATTTCATAGATATCTGGCAGTCCATGAACAATGCTAACAAAGCTACTTGGAAGAGTGACCTGCTTCTCCTTCTCTTCGTGTCGCATAGCGTATGGCGTGGTATCTCTGATGAGTTTCCCTTGATGGAGGACTAAGATACGGTCAGCTGTGTGTTCCACCTCTTCGATATAGTGAGAGGAATAGAGGATAGTTGTCCCAGCTTTTTTCAAGTCATTGACAATCTCCCAGAAACGCTGACGAGTGGAGGTATCCATACCCGCTGTCGGTTCATCCAAGAAGAGGATTTTAGGTTTATCAATCAAACAAAGGACAAAAGCCAGAAGACGTCTTTGCCCACCAGAGAGTTTGTCCGCAAACTGCTGATACTGGTCTTCCTTGAATTGTAGGAGTTCCTGAACCTCTTGCTTGGTCAAGGGATTATCAGAAATAGATTGGAAGAAGGCAATTAGCTCTTCCACTTTCAAACTATTTGGAATGGTATTTTCCTGAAGGAGAACCGCAATTTTATTTTTTGCCTTACCTGCTTTACCATCAATGAGGACCTGACCATTACTCGGTTTTTTATCACCAAGAATACAGGACATCAAGACAGTCTTACCTGCCCCATTAGGTCCAATCAAGGCCACACAATCGCCCTTGTTTATCTCAAAACTAATCTCCTCTAAAATGGTCTTTCCCTTGATGCGTTTTCCAAGGGATGTGACTTGAATAACCGTTTCATTCATACCTGTGATTTCCTTTCTTTTGTATAGGAGCCATGCTAATTGACGATAGAGCTGATATCATCGGACTTCCCTTAATACTCCACTTCCAACTCCGTACAGAAGAGACTTCCGCTCAGATGAAGCCTAGTTTCAACTTGCTCGATATCAGATTCAAAACGATCCACCTTCACAGATGACAGAGGATGTGAAATTCCAGTGGCATCCATGACACAGTCGTGAGGAAGTCGGATATGAACTTCACCAAACTTAGCATCAAGATGAACAGCTACCTGATCTGATGCAAAGCTGGCCTGACTCAAATCCAACCAAAGCTCACCAAAAGCTAGATTCATATCAATCGTTTCGACTTCTTGAGAATAGATACGATACCTATCCTCAGCCATATAGGTCTTAACAGAAATATGAGGTCCCTCTTGGTCGTTCTTATTAACCTTATAATCTTTAGTGAGCCCTTTCTTTGGACTACGACCATAAAAAAGCTCTAAAGCCAAGCCAATTAGAAAGATACCGCTAAAGAGATTCCACTGTGCAAAATCGAGGTTTAACAAGTCATGAACATAGGGTGATAAGAAGGCCAAACCAAGAAAAATGAGGAGCGGTCGCCTATTCAAGATACCAAAACAAAAGAAGGCCACGAAGAAAACCAGATTATAATTGACCATGATCCAAAAATCTGGAATAAAGGCACTAGCGATAAAACAAGCTGCTAGTAAAAGCAACAAGAAGGACCGAAGATTAAACCGTTTCATAAGCAGGCTCCTCTCTAGCCAATGATTGCAATTTTCTAATCATTTTCACTACCAGTATAGCATTATTTGTAAACGCATTCAATATCTCTTAGAAGTTAGTGGTAACAAAAAAAGAACTTCCGCTTTTTCAGAATGGAGACAGACTCCTTCAAGGACATCATCAAGTAAGAAGCTCTGTAAATGCATTTGAAATAATTTCTTATTTTGCTAGCAAAGTGAGCATAGACCGAGAATTTCCGCCGTGATAAAAACGCCTAAACTTCTTAAGTTTCAGGTGTTCGGAATTATTGAGACCTTAGACTCAATAATTCGTCATGGAATTTCGAAGAAGGTCGCTTACATCCGTTATCACTTAAGGAAAGTCTCAAAAGAAGGCTTTGTCTTCAAAAAAAGAGCTTTCGCTCTTTCATCATTTTCAATGTTTGACAGTTACTTGTCCAAAGGATACTGAGCCTGTTAGAGAAACTGTAGTGCTTGATAACTCTCGCTCTCCTAGACTATCGTAGCCTTTCACTCCTGCTAGGCTTGTATGAAGCCCGTGTGTATCCACTTGCCAATCCTTGGGCACTCGAATGATAACCTGAGAAAAATTTGCCTGAACCACAATCTGAGGTCGGTCCGTCATAAACTGAGCCTGACGCAAATCCAAGGTCAAACGCCCAAAATCAGCATTGGCATAGACAGTTTCGAGGTTTTGAGAAGTCACCACTTGCACAGACTCTGAAAATAAGGTCTTAGCGAAAATCTCTCGCTCATGTTCTTTAGAAACCTTGTAAGAAAAGTTCTTCTTATAACTTGGCTTGCTCAAACGGTCCACCGCAATTCCCAAGATAAGAATCCCTACAAAGAGGGTCCATTCTGAATAGTCCAATCTAAAGAGGTCATGAATATAGGTCGATAGAAAAGCCATCCCCAAGAAAAAGAGAAATTTCCCCTTAGATTGCCAGCTCAAAAGCACAAAAAGCAAGGCCAAAATCAGCTTATAATTAAAGGCCAAATAAAGATCTGGAATAAAGGCTGTCGCGATAAAATAGGCAGCAATGATAAGTAGGGTGATAACACCTGCATTAAAGCGTCTCATAACAGTTCCTTTCTAAATCCTGTCCTTGAGTTTTTCCACAAAAAGGTAGGCTGCTGGACAGAAAAGCGTATTTTTAATAGTCAGATGATTGATCTGATAGATTTTCTTACGATCCGTGTGAGGAAAGGCGGCACAAGCCTTAGGACGGACATCATAGATGTCACAGAGATTATCAGGCCCTAAGAATGGACAAGGCATAGACTTGAAGACCTTGTCACCATCCTCATCTACCTGCAGGTACATCTCCTCGAAAGCAGGTAACTTCATGCGAAAATGCTTAGCAATACGAGTGATATCCTGCTCTGTAAAGTCTGGTCCTAACGTCTTACAACAATTAGCACACTGGACACAATCAATTTCTTGAAAGACTTCATTGTGTACCTGCTGAACAATCTTATCTAAATTTTTAGGAGCCTTCTTCTTGAGTTGTGCTAGAAACTTTCGGTGCTCCCCCTGCTTTTGACGTGCCAATTCCTCGTAACGTTTGACATCAATAGTCTGTGACATGTGTTTTCTCCGATAATTTATAATTCTGTCATCTATTATAGCATAAAAGAAATAGAGCCTAGCTTGAACTAGACTCTATGTCAGTTACATTGATACGATTCTACGATAAGAACGCGACGTTAGGACGAAAACCAAGATATAAGCTAGGAAGAAAACACCACAAACAATGATAGTGACCACTAACATAAGACTTGGGTTGAAAACTCCAATAATACGCACAATCAAACTGATCATATGATAGGCAAAGGCCAAGTGAGTAATGGCAAAAATCAAAGGAAGGAAGAAGACGGTAAGAACTTGTTTACGAATGGTTTTCTTGACTTGTTGATCATCCAACCCAATCTTTTGAAGAATAACAAAACGCTCACGATCCTCATAACCTTCAGAAATCTGTTTATAGTAAATCACAAGAACTGTGCCAAGCATGAAGATGATGGATAGGAAGATACCGATAAAGAAGGTTCCACCAACAAAGCCATTTAGCATCCCTTCTGTATCATATCGGCTATTTGCAGTGAGGTAAGACTCAGGGACACCTGTACTTTGTCCAGCTAACTGTTGTGTTTCTTTATCCGTCATTTGATCCAGCAAATCTGAATTTTTCTTGGCATCATGTGAAGGGTCTTTAACGTTAACACCTATATAGGTAGCTTGAGTGGTTGCTGTTCCTTCGATACTTTCTTGAAAATCATCCATATCGGGAACGACAAGGTAGTTATAATCAGAAACTATAATTGTAAAGATATTGGGTACTTTACCTTTAATAAAGTCATTAAGAGCATTCTGAATCTGGTAGGTTTGACCGTTTACAGACAAACTCTTTTGACCCTTTAATGTTTTATTTTTAGTAAATAAGCCAACTTGGTTTGAAGCCAAATTTAGGTCTTTACCTGTTAATTGTTTATAAGTAGATTGTGAGAAGACAAGAAAAATTGACTTTGGTAGAACTTTTCTTTCATTCTCAGAAAAGATGGTTAGCTTGTTTTTTTCTTGTTCTTTGATACCAAAGTAGAGGTAACTTACTTCCACTTTTCTATTTACCTGATTTCCCGTCTGTACTAAGAAATCATCCATAGCTTTCCGTGTACTTGTTAAATCTACATTCGTCCCTGTAACTGAGTAATCATGCGGAGCAGAACTCGCCAGATAGTCTTTTTTTCCAGCATAAATACTTGCAGCACCTACAAGTGTCACCAAAACCATACTTGAGAGAATGGCAATGGTCGCCAGCCCAACTGCATTTTTTTTCATCCGAAAGACAAGATTGGAAATGGAAATCATATTATTGGGCTTGTAATAGTAGCTCTTCTTCTTTTTCAAGAGTTGCAGAACAACTGTTGTCCCGGCATTAAAGAGAAGGTAAGTCCCTAGAATGACCAGTAGAACAGCTAGGAAAAAACTCATAATAGCCGTTACTGGATTCTGAACAGAGAGAGCAAGATAGTAACCATACCCCATAGCACCAAGTCCCAAAAGGGTTTGAATAACTAGAAAACGTCCCTTTTTTTCACCCTTAAGGCCATCTTTAGTTAATTGTAAAGGATTAGGACGTAGCAATCGGAAACCATTTACCAAAACCAACAAACCAAAAATACAAGCAAAGATGACAAGAACAATAGGAATTGTCATTACTTGAAAGGTTGAAACTAAACCAGTACTTTCACCGATAAGCCTTTGAAGAAAAGCATAAATGAGTTTATCGAAAAGTGCCCCCACACCTATACCTAGAAGCAAAGTCACAAAACTCATAATCACTGTTTCTTTTAGAATCATACTAAAGAGGTGACGCTTCTCTAAGCCTAGCACACTATAGAGACCAAGCTCCCTTGAACGATTTTTCATAACAAAGCTATTGGCATAAAGAACAATAATTCCAGAGGATAGGGCGACAATTCCAAGTCCCATCCCCAAAACCATCTTGATAGCATCTGCCCCAGTCAAGTCATCCAGATGAGGATTAAGCGTTAAAGATGTAAAGATATAGGTAATGGCAATAGCCAGAATAGTTGCTAAAGCAAAAGGATAATAAAGCTTACGATTTTTTATGAGATTGGACAAAGCCAGTCTATTGGTTAGACGAAACATATTAGTTCACCTCACTTGCCATTGCAGTTAGTGTATCGGAAATTTCCTGGAACATTTGATGTTCAGACTTATCTCCTTTGAAGATTTGATTATAAAGAATTCCATCCTTGATAAACAAAACACGCTGCGCACGACTGGCGGCCGCGGTTGAGTGAGTTACCATGAGAATGGTCTGACCGCTGGCATTAATAGCATCAAAGACATCCAAGAGTGCCGCTGAAGATTTGGAATCCAGGGCACCTGTTGGCTCGTCTGCTAAGAGGATTTCTGGTTTAGTGATGATTGCACGCGCAACCGCAACCCTTTGCTTTTGTCCACCTGAAATTTCATAAGGGTACTTCTCTAGCAAGGGATGAATCCCCAATTGACGACTGATAGCTTCTACTTGTGTCATCATTTGCTTAAGTGGGCGTCGAGAAAGGACCAAAGGTAGTAAGATATTATCTTTAACAGATAGGGTATCCAAAAGGTTGAAATCTTGGAAAACAAACCCTAATTTTTCACGACGAAAACTGGAAGCATCCTTATTTTTAATGGTTGCTGTGTCCGTACCATTAAGATAGACACGCCCTGCTGTTGGTTTATCAAGCATGGCAAGGATGTTGAGCAAGGTTGATTTTCCTGAGCCGGATTCACCCATGATTGCAACATAGTCACCCTTTTCAACTGTGAAATGGATATCTTTAAGGGCTTCAACCTGATTTCCTTTGAAACGTGTTTTATAGATTTTTTTAACATGTTGAACATCTAGTAACGCCATAATAAGCTCCTTTATTTAATAAATTTGGAAGAGATTTTTGGAACCTCTTACTTAACTTCTGATACCATTTTATAGAAAAAGCAAGGTCTCAACCATAACCCTTGCTTTCATTTGTGGTCATATTTCTTACACTTTTGTAAGTTATTAATCAATCGCCAACTTCTGCTTTTGAAAATGAATGGAAACTGTGGTTCCTTGACCTACTTGGGAGCTAATACTAATATCATGTCCAAGCTGGTCAGCTATTTTCTTTGAAAGATAGAGTCCCAGTCCAGACGACTGCTGAGTCAAGCGGCCATTGTAACCTGAAAAACCACGCTCAAAGACACGTAAAATATCACTATCCTTGATACCAATCCCAGAATCTTTAAGATAAAGCCTATTATCTTTGAAGTAAATGTCAATGCCACCACTTTTTGTGTACTTCAAACTATTTGACAAGACCTGCTCTATGATAACCAAGAGCCATTTTTCATCTGTAACGACCTCAACATCCAAGTCATGTAGATTAATAGTTAATCCTTTTTGAATAAAGAAAATACTATGCTTTCTAACAACTTCTTTAACCAAAGGGTCTAATGCAACCTGCCTCAACTGCAAATCATCATGAAAGTTTTCCAAACGTAAATACTGCAAGACCAGATTGGTGTAGGCATCAATCTTGAAGACCTCTTGCTCCAAGAGAGCCCTCGTTTTACTATCTGTAACATCCCCTAACAATAATTGACTGGCTGCTATTGGCGTCTTGATTTGATGCACCCAAAGGGTATAGTAGTCCATCAAATCTGTATAGCGCTTGCGCTCCTCCTCAGTCTGAACCATTTGACTCTCCTTAGCATTTTCCAAGGCCTGAGCTAGATAAAACTCTAGAGGACTTGATGGTGTCATTTTCTCATAGAGATAGGCTAAGTTATAAGACTGATAAGAGCTAACCAAGTCCCAAATAACTATGATGATAGCCACAAATGTCAGTATGGTCAAGGCATAATGAAGAATATCTGCTGCCTCTTCAAATAAAAAGGCAAACAAAACCAAGATGATTCCATTAAAAATAAACAAAAGATAGAAAGGTAGACGAGACCTAATCTGATATTTGATAAATTGACGCTTATCCATCATGACGCAACCCGTAACCGACACCTTTCTTGGTTTCAATAAAGTCCTTCAAGCCAACTGCCTCTAACTTCTTACGTAAACGTGCCACATTGACAGACAGGGTATTATCATCAATAAAGAAGTCACTGTTCCAAAGCTCCTTCATGAGGTCTTCC
>OBZA01000230.1_pt1 | contig 21684 bp, 17 predicted proteins | sample 1476871 | NCBI WGS metagenome assembly OBZA01 (sample SAMEA2580227, study PRJEB22360) | human gut metagenome | biome: human gut; feature: human-associated habitat; material: faeces | place: Denmark | collected 2008/2010
TCAAGTAGAATCAATAAAAGATACACCACATGCAACAGTTGATGAATTAGATGAAGCGAATCAATTAATTAGCGACACACTCAAACAAGCGCAACAAGAAATAGAAAATACAAATCAAGATGCTGCTGTTACTGATGTTAGAAATCAAACAATCAAGGCAATTGAGCAAATAAAACCTAAAGTAAGACGTAAACGAGCTGCGCTTGATAGCATTGAAGAAAATAATAAAAATCAACTCGATGCAATCCGAAATACGTTGGATACTACTCAAGATGAAAGAGATGTTGCTATTGATACTTTAAATAAAATTGTAAATACAATTAAAAATGACATTGCACAAAACAAAACGAATGCAGAAGTGGATCGAACTGAGACTGATGGCAACGACAACATCAAAGTGATTTTACCTAAAGTTCAAGTTAAACCAGCAGCGCGTCAATCTGTTGGTGTAAAAGCCGAAGCTCAAAATGCACTAATCGATCAAAGCGATTTATCAACTGAAGAAGAAAGACTAGCTGCTAAACATTTAGTAGAACAAGCACTTAATCAGGCTATTGATCAGATCAATCATGCAGATAAGACTGCCCAAGTTAATCAAGATAGTATAGATGCTCAAAATATTATTTCAAAAATTAAACCAGCGACAACAGTTAAAGCAACAGCATTACAACAAATTCAAAATATCGCTACAAATAAAATTAATTTAATTAAAGCAAATAACGAAGCGACAGATGAAGAACAAAATATTGCAATAGCACAAGTTGAAAAAGAGTTAATTAAAGCTAAACAACAAATTGCTAGTGCAGTGACTAATGCTGATGTGGCATATTTATTGCATGATGAGAAAAACGAAATTCGTGAAATCGAACCTGTTATTAACAGAAAGGCGTCTGCTCGAGAACAATTGACAACATTATTCAACGATAAAAAACAAGCAATTGAAGCGAATATTCAAGCAACGGTAGAAGAAAGAAATAGTATATTAGCACAGTTACAAAATATTTATGACACTGCTATTGGACAAATTGATCAAGATCGTAGCAATGCACAAGTTGATAAAACAGCATCATTAAATCTACAAACAATACATGATTTAGATGTACATCCTATTAAAAAGCCAGATGCTGAAAAAACGATTAATGATGATCTTGCACGCGTCACTGCTTTAGTGCAAAATTATCGAAAAGTAAGTAATCGTAATAAGGCTGATGCATTAAAAGCTATAACTGCTTTAAAATTACAAATGGATGAAGAATTAAAAACAGCACGCACTAATGCTGATGTTGATGCAGTTTTAAAACGATTTAATGTTGCATTAAGCGATATAGAAGCAGTAATTACTGAAAAAGAAAATAGCTTACTGCGAATTGATAACATTGCTCAACAAACATATGCGAAATTCAAAGCGATCGCAACACCAGAACAATTAGCTAAAGTAAAAGTATTAATTGATCAATATGTTGCAGATGGCAATAGAATGATTGATGAAGATGCGACATTAAATGACATCAAACAACACACGCAATTCATTGTTGATGAAATTTTAGCAATTAAATTACCAGCTGAAGCGACGAAAGTATCACCAAAAGAAATTCAGCCAGCTCCAAAAGTTTGTACGCCTATTAAAAAAGAAGAGACACATGAATCGCGCAAAGTTGAAAAAGAACTTCCAAATACAGGTTCTGAAGGAATGGATTTACCATTGAAAGAATTTGCACTGATTACAGGTGCGGCTTTGTTAGCTAGAAGACGTACTAAAAACGAAAAAGAATCATAATTAACGAAATGACCTTAATATAACGACACTTTTTAGTGACTCAGTTATATTAAGGTCATTTTTAATTGAATGAAAAAGTTGATCTACTAAAGAGAATCGAACCAAATTTTATACTATTATTCCATTGATGTATGTGAGTAATGACCGGCATATAATCCAGCGACATGTCCTGTTACGAGTGCACTTGTAATATTATAACCACCAGTATAACCATGTATATCTAATACTTCACCACATAAAAATAATCCCGGAACTAATTTAGACATCATTGTTTTAGGTTGAATTTCTTTAAGTGACACACCACCACCTGTGACAAATGCCTTATCTATAGGTAATGTCCCGTTTACCTTAAATACAAACCCTTTAAACATATTTACTAAGTCGTTCAATTGTTGATTTGATAAGTGATGTGATGTGGTATTTTCATCGATTCCAGCTTGTTCCAGCATGAACAGTAAGTAGCGCTCTTCAATTAGACCATGCAAACTGTTTTTAATGATTTTATCTGGTGTGTCCGATAATAATGATGTGATGTGTTGTTTTAATTGTTCATGGTTTAATTCAGGAAATGCATCGATTGCCATAGAAATGTGCTGTGTCTTTTGATTTTTTTGTTCTTTATAAACAAACTGACTACATCTTAATGCAGCTGGACCACTGATACCAAAATGAGTAAATAACATATCCATTTGATGACTGATGCGTTTTTTACCATTTTTCTTAAGTACTGACAATTCAACATCTTTTAAACTTAAACCTTTTAGACGATTGGATTTGATGAAAGGTTCAGCTGATGTAATTGGAACTTCGGTCGGGAATAACTCAGTAATGGTATGACCTAAATCTTGTGCGAACTTATAACCATCACCAGTTGAACCAGTTTGAGGGACACTTGTACCACCTGTAGCAATCACTAGCGAATGGCTTTCATAACTATTATTTTGAGTATGTACAGTGAAAGTTTGGTCTGTATTAACTTCGATTCTACTAACAGCTTCTTCTTCTTTAATCGTTACATGTTGGCGTTCGATAGTTGTCACTAATGTATCAACCACGTCTTGTGCTTTGTTGGAAACTGGAAACATACGCCCGTGATCTTCTTCTTTTAATTTAACACCCCTAGACTCAAAAAAATCTATGATGGATTCATTATCAAAAATTGAAAAGGGACTATATAAAAATTTCCCATTTCCAGGAATGTTCTTAATAATTTCAGCATATGGTAATCGATTAGTTACGTTACATCTACCGCCACCAGATATTTTGAGTTTACGACCTAGACCTTTCTTTTTTTCAATGAGTAACACACTGCTACTTTGTTCGCTTGCAGCTACTGCCGCCATTAAGCCGCTAGGTCCGCCTCCGATAATAATTGTTTGATACATATACGCTTCCTCCAAATTTGTTACTGGACATTCAATTGCTATTTTATAGTACTTTTTTAAACTTTGCTATATCTCTTGTGTTATGAGATGACAATTATGTTGAATATATTTATAATGTGAACTTCATAAAAAATGAAGATGTATGTGTATGATAAGAATGATTTTTCTACTGTTATGCGATGTTCATCTCAAATAGTAGTATAATGTTTATATGAAATTTCGTAATATTCTAATCAAAATCGAGTATTCAATGACAATGCGTTGATAATTTTGTTATGATAATTCATTGAATATACGACAATGAAATAAAGTTTTGTGATATATTCATAATAATGAAAAATGATTTTACAGAGAAATAGCTTTTAGTTTACAAAACTTTAATAAACATGAGATAGGGAGATTCGTAATGAGTGAAAGTAAAGAAATGGTGCGTGGAACCTTTTTAATTACCATTAGTATATTAATTACCAAGGTATTGGGCGTACTTTTTATCATTCCATTCAACTATTTAATTGGTGGACAAGAAAATATGGCGCCGTTCACATACGCTTATGCACCATATAATATTGCAATTGCAGTTGCGACAGCAGGTGTACCATTAGCAGCTTCGAAATATGTTGCGAAATATAATGCTATTGGGGCATATAAAGTAAGTCAGAAATTTTATAAATCGAGTTTTATTGTAATGAGTATTACCGGTGTTTTAGGTTTCTTGGTACTGTATTTCTTAGCACCTTATATTTCTGAATTAACATTAGCTAGAAACATTCATGATAAAAACGGTTGGTCAGTCGATGATATTACTTGGATTATAAGAATCATTAGTATGGTTGTTATCTTTATTCCTGTATTAGCGACATGGAGAGGGATATTCCAAGGTTATAAATCTATGGGGCCAACAGCAGTGTCAGAAGTAACTGAGCAAATTGCACGCGTGATTTTCATATTAATCGGAAGTTATTTAGTACTAAATGTCTTTGATGGCTCTATTTTATTAGCCAATGGTATTGCTACTTTTGCAGCAGCAGTTGGTGCGATTATTGGTATATTCACACTCTGGTATTACTGGAGAAAGCGTAAGCATAATATTGATCGTATGGTCGAATCTGATTACACAGATATAGATGTGTCATATGGCAAGATGTATAAAGAAATTATTGCTTATAGTATACCGTTCGTTATTGTAAGTTTGAATTATCCATTATTTAACTTAGTAGATCAATTTACACATAACGGTGCTTTATCTTTAGTTGGTATACCTTCACAATTACAAGATATATTCTTTAATATGCTAAATATGTCAACTAATAAAATTGTAATGATTCCGACATCATTAAGTGCTGGTTTTGCAGTGAGTTTAATTCCTTATATTACAAAAACATTTGCAGAAGGTCGCTTACATGAAATGCATCATCAAATTAGAACATCTATTGGTGTATTAATGTTTATAACTGTTCCAGCTAGTATTGGAATTATGGCCTTGGCACAACCATTATTCACAGTTTTCTATGGTTACGATCCAATTGTTTTAGGTCATGACCCTAACCATGATGGTAGTCGCTTATTATTCTATTATGCGCCTGTAGCAATACTAATTTCACTATTAAGTGTAACGGCATCAATGTTACAAGGTATAGATAAACAGAAATTAACAGTTTATGTTATTTTAGCTTCTGTAGTTATCAAGTTAGCGTTAAACTATCCATTAATTATGTTATTCCATACACCTGGTGCAATTTTAAGTACTAGTATCGCATTATTATTTGCAATTGGATGTAATTTCTATATTCTTAAAAAATATGCGAAGTTTAAATTCAGCTATAGTTGGATTCATTTTGCAAAAATATTCTTGTATTCATTTATTATGATGCTAGGTGTAGAATTAGTATTTTTCCTTACAAATCTATTCTTAGAACCTACTAAACTTGGTTACTTAATCATTATTATTTTAGGTGTTACAGTAGGTATTCTAATTTACGGTACAATCACAATTAAAACGCGTCTTGCGGACGAATTCTTAGGTGAAATTCCTGAAAAATTAAGACGTAGAGTTAGGTTTTTACGATGAGAATAGATAAATTTTTAGCAAATATGGGCGTCGGTACACGCAATGAGGTCAAACAGTTACTTAAAAAAGGCCTTGTAAATGTCAACGAACAAGTAATTAAATCACCAAAAACACATATAGAACCAGAAAACGATAAGATAACAGTTCGTGGAGAATTAATAGAATACATTGAAAATGTCTATATTATGTTAAATAAGCCAAAAGGTTATATATCAGCAACTGAAGATCATCATTCAAAAACCGTTATTGATTTAATACCTGAATACCAACATCTAAATATTTTTCCGGTTGGTCGTCTTGATAAAGATACAGAAGGGCTTTTATTGATAACGAATGATGGTGATTTTAATCATGAATTAATGAGTCCAAACAAACATGTTTCTAAAAAATATGAAGTTATTTCAGCAAATCCTATCACTGAAGACGACATTCAAGCTTTTAAAGAGGGTGTAACACTGACTGATGGCAAGGTTAAGCCTGCAATATTAACTTATATTGATAATCAAACGTCACACGTAACAATTTATGAAGGAAAATATCATCAAGTTAAACGAATGTTTCATAGCATTCAAAATGAGGTATTACATTTAAGACGTATCAAAATTGCTGATTTAGAATTGGACAGCAATTTAGATTCAGGAGAATATCGTTTATTAACTGAAAATGATTTTGACAAATTAAATTATAAATAAAAGGGAGACGATTGATATGGCAAAAGGTAATTTATTTAAAGCGATTTTAGGTATAGGTGGCGCTGTAGCAGCTGTACTTGTTACACGTAAAGATAGTCGTGACAAGCTGAAAGCAGAATATAATAAATATAAACAAGATCCTCAAAGCTATAAAGATAATGCTAAGGATAAAGCGACGCAATTAGGAACAATTGCTAATGAAACAATTAAAGAAGTAAAAACAAATCCGAAAGAATATGCTAATAGATTAAAAAATAATCCAAAAGCATTTTTCGAAGAAGAAAAATCAAAATTTACCGAATATGACAATAAGACTGACGAAAGTATTGAAAAAGGTAAATTTGATGATGAAGGTGGCGCAGCACCAAATAATAATTTACGTATCGTCACTGAAGAAGATTTAAAAAAGAATAAAAATGCATTATCTGATAAAGAATAAGATGTGAGTAGGACAGAAATGATAAAGAACCACTATGATTTATTATATAGTGGTTCTTTATCGTTAGTCATAGCTAATATGCATATAGAAAGAAGAATACATGCGTGAAACTCATTCATAAGAAATACTAATATCTAAAGAAAACGTATTTCTTTATCTTTTCGAAATTCTCTGTGTTGGGGCCCTTACCCCAACCTGCACATTATTGAAAGCTGACTATTGGCCAGCTTCTGTGTTGGGGCCCCGCCAACTTGCATTGTCTGTAGAATTTCTTTTCGAAATTCTCTGTGTTGGGGCCCCGGGGCGCATTTTCGTTCGGTTAATTACTGTCAATATTAAATTGTGTGCCTAGTACATTGACTTATATCTCGAGCTCTTGAATATGTGTATTTTAAATATATAAATTAAAAAAGGAACAAAGCAGCTATTTATGATTTGTGTCATATCAATAGCATCGTTTTGTTCCTTTTTATTATTTTCTGACATCTTATTGTAGTTTTTATATCTTTTCATGTAAAATAGAATTTAACTTATAGAAAAAAGGAAGTCGATTTCGAATGTGGAAAGAAAAAGTTCAACAATACGAAGATCAAATCATTAATGACTTAAAAGGATTATTAGCAATTGAAAGTGTGAGAGATGATGCAAAAGCATCAGAAGACGCACCAGTTGGTCCAGGTCCTCGTAAGGCATTAGACTACATGTATGAAATTGCACATAGAGATGGATTTACAACACATGATGTGGATCATATTGCAGGAAGAATTGAGGCAGGTAAAGGAAATGACGTATTAGGTATCTTATGTCATGTTGACGTTGTTCCTGCTGGTGATGGATGGGATAGTAATCCGTTCGAGCCGGTTGTAACAGAAGATGCTATCATAGCTAGAGGTACACTTGATGACAAAGGTCCAACAATTGCTGCTTATTATGCAATTAAGATATTAGAAGATATGAATGTGGATTGGAAGAAACGTATTCATATGATTATTGGTACGGATGAAGAATCTGATTGGAAATGTACGGATCGCTATTTTAAAACAGAAGAAATGCCAACATTAGGTTTTGCACCAGATGCAGAATTTCCATGTATTCATGGTGAAAAAGGCATTACAACATTTGATTTAGTTCAAAATAAACTTACTGAAGATCAAGATGAACCTGATTATGAATTAATAACTTTTAAATCTGGTGAACGTTACAACATGGTACCTGATCATGCAGAAGCAAGAGTGCTTGTTAAAGAAAATATGACAGATGTTATTCAAGACTTTGAGTACTTTTTAGAACAAAATCATTTACAAGGTGATAGTACTGTTGATAGTGGCATTCTAGTTTTAACAGTTGAAGGTAAAGCGGTTCATGGTATGGATCCATCTATCGGTGTGAATGCGGGTCTTTACTTACTAAAATTCTTAGCATCATTAAATCTTGATAATAATGCACAAGCGTTTGTAGCATTTAGTAATCGCTACTTATTTAATTCAGATTTTGGTGAAAAGATGGGAATGAAATTCCATACAGATGTCATGGGTGACGTGACAACTAACATTGGTGTTATTACATATGATAATGAAAACGCAGGTCTTTTCGGTATCAACTTACGCTACCCAGAAGGATTTGAATTTGAAAAAGCTATGGATCGTTTTGCAAATGAGATTCAACAATATGGCTTTGAAGTGAAATTAGGTAAAGTCCAACCACCACATTATGTTGATAAAAATGATCCTTTTGTACAAAAGTTAGTTACTGCATATAGAAATCAAACAAATGATATGACTGAACCTTATACTATAGGTGGCGGTACTTATGCGAGAAACTTAGACAAGGGTGTAGCATTTGGCGCAATGTTTAGTGATTCTGAAGATTTAATGCATCAGAAAAATGAATATATCACTAAAAAACAGTTATTTAACGCAACTAGTATTTACTTAGAAGCAATTTATTCATTATGCGTGGAGGAATAATATATGGAAAAAATTTTTTTAAATGGTGAGTTTGTAAGTCCAAGTGAAGCAAAGGTTTCATACAACGACAGAGGATACGTATTTGGCGATGGTATTTATGAATACATTCGAGTATATAATGGTAAGTTATTTACAGTAACAGAACATTATGAAAGATTTTTACGTAGTGCCAATGAGATTGGTTTAGATTTAAATTATTCTGTAGAAGAATTAATTGAACTATCTCGTAAATTAGTTGATATGAATCAAATTGAAACTGGGGCAATTTATATTCAAGCAACGCGTGGTGTAGCTGAAAGGAATCATAGCTTCCCGACACCTGAAGTAGAACCAGCAATTGTTGCTTATACAAAGAGTTATGATCGTCCTTATGATCATTTAGAAAATGGTGTGAATGGTGTTACCGTTGAAGATATCCGATGGTTACGTTGCGACATTAAAAGCTTGAACTTATTAGGAAATGTATTAGCAAAAGAATATGCTGTGAAATATAATGCAGTTGAAGCAATTCAACATCGAGGTGAAACTGTAACTGAAGGATCTTCAAGTAATGCTTATGCAATTAAAGACGGTGTGATTTATACACATCCGATTAACAACTATATTCTTAATGGTATTACACGAATTGTAATTAAAAAAATTGCCGAAGACTATAACATCCCATTTAAAGAAGAAACGTTTACTGTAGATTTCTTGAAAAACGCAGATGAAGTTATTGTTTCAAGTACTTCAGCTGAGGTTACACCTGTTATTAAATTAGATGGTGAACCAATTAATGATGGTAAAGTTGGCCCAATTACACGTCAACTACAAGAAGGATTTGAAAAGTATATAGAGTCACACAGTATTTAAAATTCTTTCATCATATTTTTAGATTAAATTACTTAAATTTATCAACTTTCGTAAGTGAATTATGTTATAATTTAAAACGAAGCTTAAAAGTGTTGTTTAGAAAACACATATTAGTAAAAAGTGCCATTTTGTTTCTCATTTTCAGTTGAAATATAATGATAAAAATTATAAAATTTTCTATGAGTTACAAATATGATGTGCATCATATTTTACTAAGTACGTAAATGTTACAGTTCATAAATTTATGCTAACCATGAAATTATTTTGAAAACTAGAGTTTATCGCCTACAGAGATTCAAAAACATGTAGTTTTAGACACGGTAACATTATATGTCAAGTAAGTGACTATAGAATGTATGGTGTCAATGACAGACATTACGATTTAAAATTAGTCGTGTAATGTAGGCATTGGTTGAGGATTTACAATAATTATCTGGACATAATATTTGTACCAGTATGGTGTTATAAATTAGAATATATGGCTCTTGAAAAACCTATTTCTAGAGCCATTTTCTAATTGAAAGTGAGGTGGACGAGTTGGAGCAGTTTTATCAATTAGGGTGGACACTTGATTCAGCAGGTGGTGCATCTGGTGAAGCATATATGGCTGAACAAGATGGACAAAAGTTGTTTTTAAAACGAAATTCAAATCCATTTATTGCGGCATTATCAGCAGAAGGTATTGTGCCCAAATTAGTATGGACGAAACGCATAGAAACAGGCGAGGTTGTTACAGCACAACATTGGAAAAATGGGCGTGAACTATCTTCAAACGAAATGAAGCAAACAAGAGTTGCACATTTATTAAAGAAGATACACAATTCTAGACCTTTATTAAGTATGTTAAAGCGTATGGAAATGGAACCTATTACTCCTGAGATTATGCTTAATAAAATTAATGCCTCTTTATCAAGAGAAGTTTTAACACATCATATTGTGAGAAAATCATTAACCTATTTAGAAGAGCATATACCGAGTTTAGATTCGCGTTTTTTCACTGTTGTACATGGTGATGTGAATCATAATAATTGGTTATTATCCGATCGAGATGAACTATTTTTAGTTGATTGGGAAGGTGCAATGATTGCAGACCCGGCAATTGATATCGGAATGCTGCTTTACAACTATGTTCCACAACAACAATGGTCTGAATGGCTTGAAACATATGGTGTTCAAGAGAGCTTGAATTTAAATAAACGTATGAAATGGTATACGGTAATTCAATCTATAGGTCTTGTTCAATGGTATGAAGAGCAAAAAAGATATAAGGATATGAACACTTGGCTTAAATTCCTAAATGAAGTTATGAATAGTAACATGTTTATTTAAGATGAGAATAAAATATGAGAGTTCGATACAAACCATGGGCTGAAGATTATTTAAAAGATCATCCTGAATTGGTTGACATGGAAGGTCAACATGCAGGGAAAATGACTGAATGGTTTGATAAAACGCAACCGATACACATTGAAATTGGTTCGGGTATGGGGCAGTTTATTACAACATTAGCTGCTCAAAATCCTCATATTAACTATATTTCAATGGAACGTGAGAAAAGTATCGTTTATAAAGTATTGGATAAAGTTAAAGAGATGGGTTTAACAAATTTAAAGATTATTTGTAATGACGCCATTGAATTAAATGAATATTTTAAAGACGGCGAAGTTTCGCGTATTTATTTGAACTTTTCAGATCCATGGCCAAAAAATCGTCATGCAAAACGACGTTTAACGTATCATACGTTTTTAGCGTTGTATCAACAAATCTTAAATGATGAAGGAGATTTACATTTTAAAACTGATAACAGAGGACTATTTGCCTACAGTTTAGAAAGTATGTCTCAATTTGGAATGTATTTTACAAAAATAAATCTAAATTTACATCAAGAAGACGATGGCAGTAATATTTTAACAGAATATGAAAAGAAATTTTCGGATAAAGGGTCACGTATTTATCGTATGGAAGCGAAATTCCATTCACAAAAATAAAACACTTATGAGGGTATGTACACATACAATCATAAGTGTTTTTTCGTACTATAATGGTTCTATAGATAAAGGTTCTATAATAAATCGGACTGATGGAAAAAAGTTTTTTACTTTTCATCTGTCCGATTTTTTGATTTTGAATATAAAAAAAGCGCAATTATCTCTATAATTAAAAGTGACTAAACAAATAACTAAAGGAGATAATGCGCCTATAAACAATGTTATACTAAATACCTTTGATTTAAAAGAATAAAGCTTGCATTTTACTTGTAAATTTTAATTATTAATTTAAAATTACAGGCCGATGGTTATGATGCATTTACATATAATATGATTGCATTAATCTTTATAAGTAGTTAGAAGTGTATTAGTGTGGGGCGTTTCGTTTTTGTTCGCATTTATGAATAGTGATATGATGTAATAAATACATGCTAATTGTAATAACGAATACAGAAAGAATAGGTGATGTTATGAAGATCGGGGATATATCTATTCATTATCTAAATGGTGGCAATACAAAAATGGATGGCGGTGCAATGTTTGGTGTTGTTCCGAAGCCGTTGTGGTCAAAGCAATACAATGCAAATGAACGAAATCAAATCAATTTACCGACACATCCAATTTTGATTCAAACGGCTCAATATAATTTGATTATAGATGCGGGTATTGGTAATGGTAAATTATCTGAAAAGCAATTACGTAATTTTGGAGTAGATGAAGAAAGTCATATAATTGCTGATTTGGCAAATTATAATTTAACGCCAAAGGATATTGATTATGTGCTAATGACACATATGCATTTTGATCATGCTGCCGGTTTGACTGATCAAGCGGGACATGCAATTTTTAAAAATGCGATTCATGTTGTGCAACAAGATGAGTGGCATGAGTTTATTGCACCTAATATAAGAAGTAAATCAACTTACTGGGATAAGAATAAAGGCGATTATAGTAACAAGTTGATTTTATTCGAAAAACATTTTGAACCGGTTCCGGGTATCAAGATGCAACATAGTGGAGGTCATAGCTTTGGCCACACGATTATTACGATTGAAAGTCAAGGAGATAAAGCAGTTCATATGGGTGATATATTCCCAACTACTGCACATAAAAATCCTCTATGGGTAACGGCATATGATGATTATCCTATGCAATCGATTCGTGAAAAAGAACGCATGATACCATATTTTATTCAGCAACAATATTGGTTCTTGTTTTATCATGATGAAAACTACTTTGCTGTAAAATACAGCGATGATGGTGAAAACATAGATGCATATATTTTACGTGAAACATTAGTTGATAATAACTAAAATAAAGATGTATTACTAAACAAATTTTCAAAAATAAAAAAATGAGCCACATCCAATCTTACTAATTAGGGTGTGGCTCATTTTTAAGTTTTACGATCCAAATCAAATATGGATAAAATTCGTATTAACGCTCTACAATGTTAATGACTTCACCAGTATATGCATCTGCATAAAAATCATAATGAATATTTTGACCATTTTTAATAGTTGTAATTCCACCTTGATAAACTAAACGGTATTTATCAGTTTCAGGATGAACGAATGGTTCATAAACGATATATGAGCCTTTGACATTCATAAAATATGATTTTACTTCATTAAGTACTTTAACGGGATTATAGCGTTTACGATTAATAAATTGGATGATTGAAATGGTAGAAATAATTACAATGGCTACTGCAATTATTGTTGGAATTATATATTTCAGTTTAGTCATCATTTATGCTCCCTTGATTTCAAATTCATATCATTAGTTTACCATATTGAAGATGATATAATAACTTATAAGGAGTGAGAACTTTTATGAACATAAATAAAAAAGTAACATTACAACGAATTCAAACTTTAACTGAGCTTCATGGGGCACCAGGTTTTGAAGAAGAAGTAAAAAATTATATGACTCAGCAAATGGCGCCGTATGTAGATGAATTTATTGAAAATCGTATGGGTGGATTTTTTGGTGTGAAAAAATCTAAAAATCCAAATGCAAAACGTGTAATGATTGCAGCACATATGGATGAAATCGGATTTATGATTACAAATATCACTAAAAATGGAATGATTCAATTCACAAATTTAGGTGGTGTTGCAAATGATATTTGGCAAGGACAACGCTTAGTAATTAAAAATAGAAATGGCGATAAAATTATCGGTGTTGTTTCTAATATACCTAAACATTTTCGTACTGGTAGTGAAGGTGCACCGGAAATTAAAGATTTAACATTAGATATAGGTGCTCAAAATGAAGATGAGGTGCGTGAGCGCGGAATAGATATAGGAGATACAATTGTACCTCACACGCCATTCACACAGTTATCTGAACATCGATATAGTGCTAAAGCATGGGATAATCGTTATGGTTGTGTCTTGGCAATTGAAATACTAGAATTATTAAAAGATATAGAATTAGATGTAGACTTGTATGTTGGCGCAAATGTTCAAGAAGAGGTTGGATTACGAGGTGCGAAAGCATCTGCAGAGATGATAGACCCAGACGTTGCATTTGTAGTCGATTGTTCACCTGCCAATGACGTTAAAGGAAACCAACCATTATCTGGTGAACTTGGTAAAGGGACGTTAATTCGCATAAAAGACGGTACAATGATTTTAAAGCCTGTATTTAGAGATTATTTATTAAAGTTAGTAGAAGCACATGACATTGAACATCAATACTATATGTCACCAGGTGGAACAGATGGTGGAGAAATTCATAAAGCTAATATTGGTATTCCGACTGCAGTTATTGGTGTATGTGCACGATATATTCATAGTACAGACTCAGTATTTGATATAAGAGACTATTTTGCAGCTAGATCTTTACTTTCAGAAGCCATTTGTAATTTAGATAATAATCAAATAGAAACATTACAATATAAATAATCGGGTAATAACAACTATTATCTCTAAATAGTTATATATAATCATTAATTAAGGAGACATAAAAATGAAACAACTTGAATCAGAACAACAATTTGAATCTTTAAAACAAGGTGCTACAGTATTTGAATTCACTGCAGGCTGGTGTCCAGATTGTAGAGTGATAGAACCAGATTTACCGGAATTAGAAGCGAGATATCCTATGTTTGACTTCGTATCAGTAGACCGTGACAAATTTATGGATATTTGTATTGAAAATGGTATTATGGGGATTCCAAGTTTTCTAGTATATAAAAATGGTGAACTGCTTGGAAGTTATATTGGAAAAGAACGAAAATCAATTGAACAGATAGATGCATTTTTAGCTCAATATGTGTAATTTAGACTAGAGAAAAACGGGGTAATACTCGTTTTTCTCTGTTACTATGTGTTGATTTATTGTAAACTATTATAAGGTGCGAAATTAGGAGTGTTACATATGAATACCTTTCAAATGAGAGATAAATTAAAGGAACGTTTAAGCCATTTAGACGTTGATTTTAAATTTAATCGTGAAGAAGAAACTTTGCGTATTTATCGAACAGATAATAACAAAGGTATCACGATTAAACTTAACGCTATCGTCGCAAAATATGAAGATAAATTGTAGATGAAATTGTTTATTACGTTGATGAAGCTATTGCACAAATGGCAGATAAAACCCTTGAGAGTATATCATCTAGTCAAATTATGCCTGTCATTAGAGCGACTAGCTTTGATAAAAAAACTAAACAAGGTGTTCCTTTTATCTATGATGAGCATACTGCAGAAACAGCAGTTTATTATGCAGTCGATTTAGGGAAATCATATCGTCTAATTGACGAAAGCATGTTAGAGGATTTGAAGTTAACTGAACAACAAATAAGAGAAATGTCTCTGTTTAATGTTAGAAAATTGTCAAATTCATATACGACTGATGAAGTAAAAGGTAATATTTTTTATTTTATTAACTCAAATGACGGGTATGATGCAAGTAGGATACTAAATACTGCATTTTTAAATGAAATTGAGGCACAATGTCAAGGCGAAATGCTCGTAGCAGTGCCACACCAAGATGTGTTAATTATTGCAGATATACGCAATAAAACAGGATATGATGTGATGGCACATTTAACAATGGAATTTTTCACTAAAGGTCTAGTTCCAATTACATCATTATCCTTTGGATATAAACAGGGTCATCTTGAACCGATATTTATTTTAGGTAAAAATAATAAACAAAAAAGAGATCCAAACGTGATTCAGCGTTTAGAAGCAAATCGTCGTAAATTTAATAAAGATAAATAGAAATAATTGGATAAGGAGTTTTGTCATAATGAATTTATTTTACAATCCTAAATATGTAGGAGATGTCGCATTTTTACAAATTGAACCAGTTGAAGGTGAATTAAACTACAATAAAAAAGGTAATGTTGTTGAAATTACTAATGAAGGTAATGTTGTAGGTTATAATATTTTTGAAATTTCAAAAGATATAACAATTGAAGAAAAAGGTCATATTAAATTAACTGATGAACTTGTAAATGTATTCCAAAAGCGTATTTCAGAAGCTGGTTTTGATTATAAATTAAATGCTGATCTATCACCGAAATTTGTAGTTGGCTACGTTGAAACTAAAGACAAACATCCTGATGCAGATAAATTAAGTGTACTAAATGTAAACGTTGGAAATGACACATTACAAATTGTATGTGGCGCGCCTAACGTTGAAGCTGGACAGAAAGTTGTTGTTGCTAAAGTAGGTGCAGTGATGCCTAGCGGTATGGTAATTAAAGATGCTGAATTACGTGGTGTTGCCTCAAGCGGTATGATTTGTTCAATGAAAGAATTGAATTTACCTAATGCACCTGAAGAAAAAGGTATTATGGTATTAAATGACAGCTATGAAATTGGACAAGCATTTTTTGAATAATTAAGGAAGGTAGTGAAAATATGAGCTGGTTTGATAAATTATTCGGCGAAGATAATGATTCAAATGATGACTTGATTCATAGAAAGAAAAAAAGACGTCAAGAATCACAAAATATAGATAACGATCATGACTCATTACTGCCTCAAAATAATGATATTTATAGTCGTCCGAGGGGAAAATTCCGTTTTCCTATGAGCGTAGCTTATGAAAATGAAAATGTTGAACAATCTGCAGATACTATTTCAGATGAAAAAGAACAATACCATCGAGACTATCGCAAACAAAGCCACGATTCTCGTTCACAAAAACGACATCGCCGTAGAAGAAATCAAACAACTGAAGAACAAAATTATAGTGAACAACGTGGGAATTCTAAAATATCACAGCAAAGTATAAAATATAAAGATCATTCACATTACCATACGAATAAGCCAGATACATATGTTTCTGCAATTAATGGTATTGAGAAGGAAACGCACAAGTCAAAAACACATAATATGTATTCTAATAATACAAATCATCGTGCTAAAGATTCAACTCCAGATTATCACAAAGAAAGTTTCAAGACTTCAGAGGTACCGTCAGCTATTTTTGGCACAATGAAACCTAAAAAGTTAGAAAATGGTCGTATCCCTGTAAGTAAACCTTCAGAAAAAGTTGAGTCAGATAAACAAAAATATGATAAATATGTAGCTAAGACGCAAACGTCTCAAAATAAACAATTAGAACAAGAAAAACAAAATGATAGTGTTGTCAAACAAGGAACTGCATCTAAATCATCTGATGAAAATGTATCATCAACAACAAAATCAATGCCTAATTATTCAAAAGTTGATAATACTATCAAAATTGAAAATATTTATGCTTCACAAATTGTTGAAGAAATTAGACGTGAACGAGAACGTAAAGTGCTTCAAAAGCGTCGATTTAAAAAAGCGTTGCAACAAAAGCGTGAAGAACATAAAAACGAAGAGCAAGATGCAATACAACGTGCAATTGATGAAATGTATGCTAAACAAGCGGAACGCTATGTTGGTGATAGTTCATTAAATGATGATAGTGACTTAACAGATAATAGTACAGATGCTAGTCAGCTTCATACAAATGGCATAGAGAATGAAACGGTATCAAATGATGAAAATAAACAAGCGTCAATACAAAATGAAGACACTAATGACACTCATGTAGATGAAAGTCCATACAATTATGAGGAAGTTAGTTTGAATCAAGTATCGACAACAAAACAATTGTCAGATGATGAAGTTACGGTTTCGAATGTAACGTCTCAACATCAATCAGCACTACAACATAACGTTGAAGTAAATGATAAAGATGAACTAAAAAATCAATCCAGATTAATTGCTGATTCAGAAGAAGATGGAGCAACGAATAAAGAAGAATATTCAGGAAGTCAAATCGATGATGCAGAATTTTATGAATTAAATGATACAGAAGTAGATGAGGATACTACTTCAAATATCGAAGATAATACCAATAGAAACGCGTCTGAAATGCATGTAGACGCTCCTAAAACGCAAGAGCACGCAGTAACTGAATCTCAAGTTAATAATATCGATAAAACGGTTGATAATGAAATTGAATTAGCACCGCGTCATAAAAAAGATGACCAAACAAACTTAAATGTCAACTCATTGAAAACGAATGATGTGAATGATGGTCATGTTGTGGAAGATTCAAGCATGAATGAAATAGAAAAGCATAACGCAGAAATTACAGAAAATGTGCAAAACGAAGCAGCTGAAAGTGAACAAAATGTCGAAGAGAAAACTATTGAAAACGTAAATCCAAAGAAACAGACTGAAAAGGTTTCAACTTTAAGTAAAAGACCATTTAATGTTGTCATGACGCCATCTGATAAAAAGCGTATGATGGATCGTAAAAAGCATTCAAAAGTCAATGTGCCTGAATTAAAGCCTGTACAAAGTAAACAAGCTGTGAGTGAAAGCAAGCCTGCGAGTCAAGCCGCACCATCATCAAGATCTGATTCACAAGAGTCAAACACAAATGCATATAAAACAAATAATATGACATCAAACAATGTTGAGAACAATCAACTTATTGGTCATGCAGAAACAGAAAATGATTATCAAAATGCACAACAATATTCAGAGCAGAAACCTTCTGCTGATTCAACTCAAACGGAAATATTTGAAGAAAGCCAAGATGATAATCAATTGGAAAATGAGCAAGTTGATCAATCAACTTCGTCTTCAGTTTCAGAAGTAAGCGACATAACTGAAGAAAGCGAAGAAACAACACATCCAAACAATACTAGTGGACAACAAGATAATGATGATCAACAAAAAGATTTACAGCCTTCATTTTCAAATCAAAATGAAGATACAGCTAATGAAAATAGACCTCGGACGAACCAACAAGATGTTGCAACAAATCAAGCTGTACAAACATCTAAGCCGATGATTCGTAAAGGCCCAAATATTAAATTGCCAAGTGTTTCATTACTAGAAGAACCACAAGTTATTGAGTCGGACGAGGACTGGATTACAGATAAAAAGAAAGAACTGAATGACGCATTATTTTACTTTAATGTACCTGCAGAAGTACAAGATGTAACTGAAGGTCCAAGTGTTACAAGATTTGAATTATCAGTTGAAAAAGGTGTTAAAGTTTCAAGAATTACGGCATTACAAGATGACATTAAAATGGCATTGGCAGCGAAAGATATTCGTATAGAAGCGCCTATTCCAGGAACTAGTCGTGTTGGTATTGAAGTTCCGAACCAAAATCCAACGACAGTCAACTTACGTTCTATTATTGAATCTCCAAGTTTTAAAAATGCTGAATCTAAATTAACAGTTGCGATGGGGTATAGAATTAATAATGAACCATTACTTATGGATATTGCTAAAACGCCACACGCACTAATTGCAGGTGCAACTGGATCAGGGAAATCAGTTTGTATCAATAGTATTTTGATGTCTTTACTATATAAAAATCACCCTGAGGAATTAAGATTATTACTTATTGATCCAAAAATGGTTGAATTAGCTCCTTATAATGGTTTGCCACATTTAGTTGCACCGGTAATTACAGATGTCAAAGCAGCTACACAGAGTTTAAAATGGGCCGTAGAAGAAATGGAACGACGTTATAAGTTATTTGCACATTACCATGTACGTAATATAACAGCATTTAACAAAAAAGCACCATATGATGAAAGAATGCCAAAAATTGTCATTGTAATTGATGAGTTGGCTGATTTAATGATGATGGCTCCGCAAGAAGTTGAGCAGTCTATTGCTAGAATTGCTCAAAAAGCAAGAGCATGTGGTATTCATATGTTAGTAGCTACGCAAAGACCATCTGTCAATGTAATTACAGGTTTAATTAAAGCCAACATACCAACAAGAATTGCATTTATGGTATCATCAAGTGTAGATTCGAGAACGATATTAGACAGTGGTGGAGCAGAACGCTTGTTAGGATATGGCGATATGTTATATCTTGGTAGCGGTATGAATAAACCGATTAGAGTTCAAGGTACATTTGTTTCTGATGACGAAATTGATGATGTTGTTGATTTTATCAAACAACAAAGAGAACCGGACTATCTATTTGAAGAAAAAGAATTGTTGAAAAAAACACAAACACAATCACAAGATGAATTATTTGATGATGTTTGTGCATTTATGGTTAATGAAGGACATATTTCAACATCATTAATCCAAAGACATTTCCAAATTGGCTATAATAGAGCAGCAAGAATTATCGATCAATTAGAGCAACTCGGTTATGTTTCGAGTGCTAATGGTTCAAAACCAAGGGATGTTTATGTTACGGAAGCAGATTTAAATAAAGAATAATTATGAGTAAGGAGTTTTATATAATGACACACTATCATTTTGTCGGAATTAAAGGTTCTGGCATGAGTTCATTAGCACAAATCATGCATGATTTAGGACATGAAGTTCAAGGATCGGATATTGAGAACTACGTATTTACAGAAGTTGCTCTTAGAAATAAGGGGATAAAAATATTACCATTTGATGCTAATAACATAAAAGAAGATATGGTAGTTATACAAGGTAATGCATTCGCGAGTAGCCATGAAGAAATAGTACGTGCACATCAATTGAAATTAGATGTTGTAAGTTATAATGATTTTTTAGGACAGATTATTGATCAATATACTTCAGTAGCTGTAACTGGTGCACATGGTAAAACTTCTACAACAGGTTTATTATCACATGTTATGAATGGTGATAAAAAGACTTCATTTTTAATTGGTGATGGCACAGGTATGGGATTGCCTGAAAGTGATTATTTCGCTTTTGAGGCATGTGAATATAGACGTCACTTTTTAAGTTATAAACCTGATTACGCAATTATGACAAATATTGATTTCGATCATCCTGATTATTTTAAAGATATTAATGATGTTTTTGATGCATTCCAAGAAATGGCACATAATGTTAAAAAAGGTATTATTGCTTGGGGTGATGATGAACATCTACGTAAAATTGAAGCAGATGTTCCAATTTATTATTATGGATTTAAAGATTCGGATGACATTTATGCTCAAAATATTCAAATTACGGATAAAGGTACTGCTTTTGATGTGTATGTGGATGGTGAGTTTTATGATCACTTCCTGTCTCCACAATATGGTGACCATACAGTTTTAAATGCATTAGCTGTAATTGCGATTAGTTATTTAGAGAAGCTAGATGTTACAAATATTAAAGAAGCATTAGAAACGTTTGGTGGTGTTAAACGTCGTTTCAATGAAACTACAATTGCAAATCAAGTTATTGTAGATGATTATGCACACCATCCAAGAGAAATTAGTGCTACAATTGAAACAGCACGAAAGAAATATCCACATAAAGAAGTTGTTGCAGTATTTCAACCACACACTTTCTCTAGAACACAAGCATTTTTAAATGAATTTGCAGAAAGTTTAAGTAAAGCAGATCGTGTATTCTTATGTGAAATTTTTGGATCAATTAGAGAAAATACTGGCGCATTAACGATACAAGATTTAATTGATAAAATTGAAGGTGCATCGTTAATTAATGAAGATTCTATTAATGTATTAGAACAATTTGATAATGCTGTTGTTTTATTTATGGGTGCAGGTGATATTCAAAAATTACAAAATGCATATTTAGATAAATTAGGCATGAAAAATGCGTTTTAATATGTTTATAATAGAGTAGTATGGGTATTTATTATTAATGACATTATTACATGTTAATTAGGAGGCGTTTTTAATGGATTGGATTTTACCAATTGCTGGAATTATCGCTGCGATTGCATTCTTAATTTTATGTATCGGTATCGTAGCTGTATTAAATTCTGTTAAGAAAAACTTAGATTATGTTGCAAAAACACTTGACGGTGTAGAAGGTCAAGTTCAAGGTATTACTCGTGAAACAACAGATTTACTTCATAAAGTAAACCGTTTAACTGAGGATATCCAAGGTAAAGTAGATCGTTTAAACTCAGTTGTAGATGCTGTTAAAGGTATCGGTGACTCAGTACAAACGTTAAACAGCTCTGTAGATCGTGTAACAAATTCAATTACACATAATATTTCTCAAAATGAAGATAAAATCTCACAAGTTGTTCAATGGTCAAATGTTGCAATGGAAATTGCTGACAAATGGCAAAA
>OBZA01000242.1_pt1 | contig 21026 bp, 22 predicted proteins | sample 1476871 | NCBI WGS metagenome assembly OBZA01 (sample SAMEA2580227, study PRJEB22360) | human gut metagenome | biome: human gut; feature: human-associated habitat; material: faeces | place: Denmark | collected 2008/2010
ATTTAATTTAAAAAAAGAAGGCTATGAAGTTCATTGCGCTTATGATGGTAATGATGCAGTCGATTTAATTTATGAAGAAGAGCCAGACATCGTATTGTTAGACATTATGTTACCTGGTCGTGATGGCATGGAAGTATGTCGTGAAGTACGTAAAAAATACGAAATGCCAATTATTATGTTAACAGCGAAAGACTCAGAAATTGATAAAGTATTGGGTCTTGAATTAGGCGCTGATGATTATGTGACGAAACCATTTAGTACACGTGAATTAATTGCACGTGTGAAAGCAAACTTAAGACGTCACTATTCTCAACCTGCGCAAGAATCAGAAGGTATAACGAATGAAATTGCGATTAAAGATATCGTGGTTTATCCCGATGCCTATTCAATTAAAAAACGTGGTGAGGATATTGAATTAACACATCGTGAATTTGAATTATTCCACTATCTTTCAAAACATATGGGTCAAGTTATGACACGTGAACACTTACTACAAACGGTTTGGGGCTACGATTATTTTGGAGACGTGCGTACAGTGGATGTAACCATTCGTCGTTTAAGAGAAAAAATTGAAGACGATCCATCTCATCCAGAATATATTGTGACACGTCGAGGCGTTGGATACTTCCTCCAACAACATGATTAGGAGTTGCAAACGATGAAGTGGCTGAAACAACTCCAATCCCTTCACACAAAACTCGTTATTGTTTATGTCTTACTGATTATTATTGGAATGCAGATTATTGGTCTGTATTTCACTAATAGTTTAGAAAAAGAATTAACAAATAATTTCATGAAGAATATTAAACAATATGCGACACAACTCGAAGTCAATATTGAGCGTATTTATAAAGACAATCCTTCAAATGCACAAAAGGAAGTTCAATCGCTACTGAATGAATACGCTAACCGACAAGAGATTGAAGAAATCCGCTTTATTGATAAAGACCAAATTATAATGGCTACAGCGAAGTTATCATCACATAGCTTAATTAATCAAAAAGTGAATGATAATTCTGTTCAAAAAGCAATCTCTCTTGGCGAAGCAAATAGTCATAACGTCTTAAAAGACTATGGTCATGGTAAAGAACGGATTTGGATTTACAACTTACCAGTTAAGAATAGCAATGATGTGATCGGTAATATTTACATAGAGTCAAATATTAATGATGTATATAACCAGCTTAACAATATTAACCAAATCTTTATTATTGGTACGGCTATTTCCTTATTTATCACGGTTATACTCGGTTTCTTTATTGCGCGAACGATTACGCGACCGATTACAGATATGCGTAACCAAACAGTTGAAATGTCGAAAGGGAACTATACACAGCGTGTTAAGATTTATGGTAATGACGAAATTGGTGAACTTGCGCTTGCGTTTAATAATCTTTCTAAACGTGTACAAGAAGCCCAAGCGAATACAGAAAGTGAAAAACGTCGACTCGATTCTGTCATCACACATATGAGTGATGGTATCATTGCGACGGATCGACGTGGTCGTATTCGTATTGTGAATGATATGGCGATTAAAATGTTAGGTATGGCGAAAGAAGATCTCATTGGTTATTACATGCTAAATGTTTTAAAAATAGAAGGCGATTTTTCATTAGAAGAAATTCAAGAGAATAATGATAGTATCTTAATTGATATGAACGAAGAAGAAGGTATTATTGCACGTGTCAACTTTAGCACGATTGTACAAGATACGGGATTTGTTAATGGTTATATCGCCGTATTACACGATGTTACAGAACAACAACAAGTGGAACGTGAACGTCGCGAATTCGTTGCCAATGTATCACACGAATTACGTACGCCGTTAACATCAATGAACAGTTATATTGAAGCACTTGAAGAAGGCGCTTGGAAAGATGAAAATCTTGCGCCATCGTTCCTTTCAGTCACACGTGAAGAAACGGTACGTATGATTCGACTAGTAAATGACTTACTTCAATTATCTAAAATGGATAATGAGACAGAACAAATTACAAAAGAAATTGTCGACTTTAATATGTTTATTAATAAAATTATTAATCGACATGAAATGGCAGCGAAAGATACAACGTTTGTACGTGAAATTCCAAATGAAACGATTTTCACAGAAATAGATCCAGATAAGATGACACAAGTATTTGATAACGTCATTACGAATGCGATGAAATATTCTCGTGGAGATAAACGTGTCGAGTTCCACGTGAAACAAAATCCACTTTATAATCGAATGACCATTCGTATTAAAGATAATGGCATCGGTATTCCAATTAATAAAGTAGATAAAATCTTTGATCGCTTCTACCGCGTAGATAAAGCACGTACACGTAAAATGGGTGGTACAGGTCTTGGACTGGCCATTTCAAAAGAAATTGTCGAAGCACATAATGGTCGTATCTGGGCAAACAGTGTTGAAGGACAAGGCACATCGATATTTATTACTCTTCCATGTGAAGTGATAGACGACGGTGATTGGGATGAACAGTAAGGAACATATTAAATCAGTTATCCTTTTTCTTTTAGTCATGATGAGTATTGTCCTTACGTATATGATTTGGAACTTTACTCCAGATTTAAATAATTTAGACAGCGCGGATAGTAAAAAAAATAATACTAAAACCATTGGTAAACCTTTAGCTGCAAAGATGGACACAGTGATTTCACCTTATCAAGTTGTGTCAGTTAAAGGGGATAAAGTAAAAGGATTGACACCATCAAGATCTCAACTCGCTCAAGTTATTGATCCACTCAAAGATCATGAAGTGAGTAAAGTAGAATTGATGCAAAAAGGGTATAACTTGCAAACTCCGATATTAGACCATGATTTTATCGTGTTGGATTTTACGTATGATATGCCATTAACAACCTATTTAGGTCAAGTACTTAATAACTCAGCTAAAATTCCTAAACATTTTAGTTTTAATCGAATTTTAATTGATAAAAATCCTAAGGGTGATTTAGAATTATATGCGTTGAGTAAACATCATCAACAAGTCATGAAAGTGACGATAGACGCTAAGGCAACGCCATTTACTAAAACCATTCATCATTTAGAAAAAGATATGGAAACCTATTCGGAAGTGATTACGAATAAGACGACGATTGATAAATCAACGCATATTTTTGCGCCGAAACATCCAAAAGACCTACGCTCATATCGTATGGTATATGATACGATTTCAGTCGAAACGATGAACTCAATTTTATTTGATGATTCTGTCATTATTCGAAGCGGAAAAAGTGGTTCAACCACATATAATAATAATACCGGCGTCGCAAACTATAATGATGACAGTAAAAAGTACCATTATAAAAACTTATCGGAAGATGAATCTGGTTCGAAAGATATGGATACTTCCATCCCAAGTACATTCGAATATATTAATAATCATGGTGGTTTCTTTAACGATGATTTCCGTCTGTTCGATACGGATAATATGTCAGGAGAATTAACCTATCAATTATTCCTCAATGGACATCCTACATTTAATGACCAGCAGTTAAATGAAATTAACGTGACTTGGGGAGAAAAAGGAATTTATGACTATAAACGTGCTCTTCTACGTTCAAGTGTGCCTTTAGATGGTGCAACGACATCATTAGACAGTTTGGAAACTGTGCGTGCGTCACTTGCGAACAATCATAACATTGATTTTGAAAAAATATCGAATATGATCGTTGGCTATAAAGAAGATGATAAGCCAGATAAAGATGACATCGAAGTACAACGCAATAGTGAATTTATTCCAACGTGGTATGTTGAGTATGATGGTGAATGGTATGTATATCAGGATGGGAGGCTTGAATAAATGAACTGGAAACTAACCAAAACATTGTTTATTTTCGTGTTTGTTCTAGTCAATATCTTTCTCATTCTGATTTATATTAATAAGGTGACTAAATCGCAAATTAATGAAACTGAAAGCGATAATGAAGTAAACTTCCAGCAAGAAGAGATTAAAGTATCGACAGATGTATTAAATAAAGATGTAAGTGGTACGAAGATGCAAATGATTACTGCTACTTCTAAGAACTTTAAATCATATGCTGAAAATAAATCTTCATTAGAAACAAGTGATTCTGGTTTCACAGTAAGTGGTGACGTAGATAATACTGTAAATGTAAGTGATCGTAATCTTAGTGATTTAAAAGATTACATTATCAATCATATTTATAATGGTAAGGTCTATCAACTTGGCGATATTAATTCAAATGCTGTTACCTATGAACAAACATATGATGGGTACCCATTGCTTAATAACAATAAAGCACGCCTTCGCTTTAATATAGACGATGGTAAAGCGACAATGTATAAACAAACATTAATGAGTAAAATTGAACCTGCAAAAGGTGACAATAATCCTAAGAAGCAAGTCATTACACCGCGTAAAGCAATTGAAAGCTTGTATTTCAATCGTTATTTAAAAGCTGGCGATGAAGTATTAGATGCAAGATTAGGATATTACTCAGTAGTAAGAGAAACCAACGTTCAATTACTACAAGCAAACTGGGAAATCAAAGTGAAACATAAAGGTAAAGAAGAAACGAAAAAATATTATGTTGAAGCCACTTCAGTCAATCCTAAAGTGATTGATAACTAAAAAGTGAATCATTTTAAATAGAGCAAAATGGCGGTCAAAGTTGCCCGTTGTTTTGCTCTTACATATTTAATATAAACAGAGAATTGGAATTTCTAGTTACAGGTTGGTATAGTATAATATAAAAGTACTTTTAGAGCGGAAAGTTTCGAACAAAGATACAAGTTCGAAACTATATTTTTTTAGAAAAAAAGTAAATATAAAATAATTAGACTGAAGGCACTCTAAATAATTAAAATTTAAGATAATGAGAAAGGATGAACCATCTTGATTCGAATGAGCGTATTAGCAAGCGGTAGTACAGGAAACGCGACTTATGTAGAAAGTGAGAAAGGCAGTCTATTGGTAGATGTCGGTCTTACGGGTAAAAAGATGGAAGATTTATTTAGTCAGATTGATAGAGATATGAAGAATCTGAATGGCATCCTAGTGACACATGAACATAGCGACCATATTAAAGGACTTGGCGTCATTGCACGTCGATATGGTTTACCAGTGTATGCGAATGAAAAAACTTGGAAAGCGATTGAGAAAAAAGATGATAAAATTCCAATGGATCAAAAATTTATTTTCAATCCATATGAAACAAAATCTATTGCAGGTTTTGATATAGAATCATTTAATGTCTCTCATGATGCGATTGATCCACAATTTTACATTTTTCATAATAACTATAAGAAATTTACGATGATTACAGATACTGGCTATGTGTCAGACCGAATGAAAGGTATGATTCAAGGTAGTGACGCATTTATGTTTGAAAGTAATCATGATGTAGATATGTTACGCATGTGTCGTTATCCTTGGAAGACGAAACAGCGTATTTTAAGTGATATGGGACATGTGTCAAATGAAGATGCAGGACATGCGATGGCGGATGTGATTACAGGTAATACGAAACGTATCTATCTTTCACATTTATCTCGTGATAATAATATGAAAGATTTAGCACGAATGAGCGTTGGACAAGTATTAAATGAACATGATATCGATACTGAAAAAGAAGTATTATTATGTGACACAGATAAAGCACAAGCGACACCGATTTACACGTTATAAAATTGAAAAGAAGTATGAAGCTTAATGAAAATCTTAAGGAAATATGAGGTTTTTATTAAGCTCTTTTTTTGGAAAAATTAAAGATATGATCTAACAATTTGGACTATACATGAATATTCATTAAAAAGTGGATAATTAAAGTGATTTACTTAGAATCTGTGAATAAATATAAAAGACGGTCGTGAAGTTATCCCCAAATCTGAAGAAAGTTATCCACTATTGTGAATAATACACACAGAAATACTCACATTATACACAGACTTATCCACAAAAATGATGGATAAATGAGATTTTTTGTAGATAAATCTTAAATTTTCCACAGAATTTATATACATTACTGTTATAATTAGAGGGAATTCTGTTAACAAGTTGATAACTTGTGGATAAGTCGAATAACTATTATCAACATGGAGGCCTATAATGAAGATTACTATTTTAGCTGTTGGCAAATTAAAAGAAAAATACTGGAAACAAGCGATTGCTGAATATGAAAAAAGACTCGGGGCATACTCTAAAATTGAGATGATTGAAGTACCAGATGAAAAAGCACCCGAAAATATGAGTGATAAAGAGATTGAACAAGTCAAAAAAAAAGAAGGACAACGATTATTAGCCAAAATTAAACCACAAGCCACCGTTATTACATTAGAAATACAAGGTAAAATGTTGTCATCGGAAGGTTTAGCTAAAGAACTACAACAACGCATGACACAAGGACAAAGCGACTTCGTCTTCGTCATTGGAGGATCAAACGGACTACATCAAGACGTCTTAAATCGCAGCAACTACGCACTCTCATTCAGCAAAATGACCTTCCCACACCAAATGATGCGCGTCGTCTTAATCGAACAAGTGTATCGAGCATTTAAGATTATGAGAGGCGAAGCGTACCACAAATAAAACTAAAAAAACAAGCGATTCAAAATCTTTATGTGTCTGTGATTTAGAAGAAATTTTAGAGTTAAAGCAATCTAAACTTTCGTATCATCTAAAAAAATTAGTAGATGCTAATATACTGAGTGCTGAAAAGCATGGTACATGGAATTATTATAAAATTAATGAGCAACAAATACAGGTAGTTTTAAATGAAGATACTTGTTGAAAGATACTTTAAGTATCTTTTTTAATGTAGTATTAATCAATATTTTTTGATTAATAAATCAAGAAATATTGATTAATAAAATTTGGAAGCCTGATACTCATGTTGGATTCGATTATGGAATTTATAAAAACATTTGTGATGTTGTTTTTTGAACTATTCGTACTATTCATCATCGTGAGCTTTATTGTGAGTATCATCCAGCAGATAGTTTCAGAAGAAAAAATAAAACAATTTTTAAGTAAACCTAATCAAGCTATTAATTATATTTTGGGAATGACTTTTGGTGCGATGACACTTACTAGGTTGGAAAGTGGCTGTTGTTTACTTCCTATTAGGTTTCTATATGGGTTATAACTATGAAAAATTAATGAGTAACATTCAAAAATATACAGTCCATATTGTGAGTGGGACAATCATCGTTACCATATTTGTAATTTTTAATTACTTGTTTGGTATTTTAACTTTAGTTAATTCTAAACGCTTTGATACACCTATTTATGTGACATTAGTCATTTTACTATTCTTTTTAATTGCATCTTATTTCAAGTATGTTCCAAGATTTATTATTTTCATAAGTAATTATTCATTTTCAATTTATTTAATTCATTACTTCTTCGTGCATCGATTGGGAGCACTACATGATCATCCGTTATTAAACATATTATTTACGTTTACGTTAACTGTGACATTCTCAATATGTATCGGCTACGTTATGAACTTAAGTAAATTTGGCAAGTATATTGTTGATGACATAGGGAAGATGAAATATGAAACGTACTATCAAAGTTATAAACAAAATTTAGTTGATTAAAAAGTAGGGGATAATGATGGCTAAAGTAGTTTCAAGTATTGTATCTGTATATAATAAAGAACATTTTTAAAAAAGTGTATAGAGTCATTAATTGATTTAAAGATAGACAAAAGTACGATTGAAGCAATATTTGTAGATGATTGTTCAACGGATCAATCGGTTGACATTATCAAGGCATATGAAAAGGAATATGACTTGATAAAGTTAATTCAATTACCTGAAAATACAGGTAGTCCTTCTGAACCTAGAAACATTGGAATGAGAGAAGCACAAGGCAAGTATATTACGTTACTTGATGCGGATGATTAGTTGGATAAGGACGGCTTCCTAAAAGTGATTGAGAAGGTGAATGCAGATGATACTGATTTTGGCCTGGGTCAAAGTTACAAACATACGTCAAAAAAACGTGACATATCATTCCTTTTTCACTAGCTATAAAGACCCGTCTCATTTAAAATCACAAGATATTAGTAAACTCTTTAGAGCAGTAGGACCATCAGGAAAAGTATTTAAACGAAGCTTAGTTATGGAAAATCATATTGAATTTGAGTATATGAAATATGGTGAAGATAAATTATTTTTCTTCCAACTATTTTCTAAAGTGGAAAAAATTACAATGTCCATAAAACCTATGTATCACGTAAATCGCTATGATGAAAACAAATCGTTAGTACAACAAACATCAATGTTAGATAAAGCAAGCTTGAATTTAGCGATTCTAGATAGAACGTGTCGAATGGACATGCCTACACAACTTAAACATATGGCTTTATCAAGAATGGTCGAAGTAGACTTTTATCTCGAGATTCCTTCATACGAAGACATTTATTAAATCTATGGATAAACAGGCATTTTATGCTGTATTTGATAAAGTCGAACAAACATTAAATGCGCACGGTATTGATATCAACATTTTGATTACGAATCCAGTATTTAAGCAGATTTATACGTTATACCATCATGCAGATGAATCGGTATTTATTCAATTTCCGAAAAATGTCGTATATAACCAATGGCGTTATATCATTCAAGATGGCATGGTCTTCAGAGATTTCGTTCATCCATACGACATGATTCAACCAACTGCTGTTGATTGCTATCCAGTCTACGAAGGAACGAAAATGGTAGAAGACAAGAAATATGAAGTCATTCACGTCATGAAACCAGACGATATCAGCATTAGTTCGGTGAGTATGGTTGAAATCAACAATGCATTTAATGAATATGAGGTGGCGTACCAATTTAATGATAATAGACTTTATATTGCACATGATGAATTTAAAAAGTTAGATAGCAACATCGATGTTAATTTTAATGTGAAGTACGGTGAATCAGGACAATCATTAGTATATGCCTCATATCCTAGTTTCAATGATGTCTATAAAATGAAACGTCAAAGTTTTAAAGTAGAATTCATTCATAAAACAAACGAAAACCAAGCGCAACAATCAACAAATATAGCGCATAAATATTTCACTAAAGTCATGGATCCTATGATGACCTTGAAAAAATTAAAGTATACAAAGACTTATCTTTTAATGAACAAATCGATAGTTTAGAAGTCGGTGCTAGAGTAGAAGTGTCAGATGTTCGATATACATCGAATGGTACACCGCGTCTGATATTAAAAGATAGTAGTGTTATAACAGCGAATAAAGACTTTATTACCTTGATTAACACAGCAGGTTTAGAACAGTATATTACTAAGGTGCCTGAAACTGTGAAAATTATAAAAGCTTGTAAACTGTATGACTCACGTAATTTCAAAGATAATGTAGTAGGTAAACTTAAAAAAGATGATGTACTGACTATTAAAGATATTATTTATACTAAGAACGCAACACCAAGATTCGTAACACAAGAAGGGCTATTCTTAACAGCAAATAAAGATTTTATGGAGATAATCAAATAATACGACATTTATTTATGACCTAGGCTCCAGTAGCTCTAAAGATGGATAATAAATGACGTTGCGTGACGCATGAGGAAGTTAGAATGATTGATGAACGTAAGTGCTCACACACTTACGTAAATAGTTCTAAGATAGATTACGAAACAGAGTTGCGGAGACTCCTAGAGGGAGCAGTGCTAGTCCAAGACTACAAGCTGAGACAGCACCCCAGGAACGCGAAGCAACTTATGTGAGTGATTATCCATCCAAGAGTTGCTTTAGAATCTAGATTTTAACTAAGCATATAAAAAATAATAAGCCAGTAAATGAATTCCTAAAAATTCATTTACTGGCTATTTTAATAGGAGGATGATAATAATATATTAATTTAATTTCTTAATTGCGTTGTTTTAATTAAGTCTATTCCATGCTTCCATGGATTGTTTCGATATTGTGTTTCATCATTTTATAATATGAATCACCTTTAGAGCCTTTTTCTCCGATTGAATCGGTAAAGACTTCTCCGTAAATGCGCTTACCAGTTTCCTCAGTTAAGCTATTCATAGATTTTTTATCTACACTTGTTTCAACTAATAAATGTTTGATGTGATTGTCTTTAACAAACTTGATAGCTTGTTTCATTTGTGACGGTGTACCTTGTTTCTCAGTATTGATTTCCCAAATATAGCCTGGCTTGATATCAAAGGCTTTTGAGAAGTATTTGAAGGCACCTTCACTTGTAATCATAGCACGTTCTTGTTTTGGAATATCATTGAATTTATCTTTACTGTTTTTGTTTAACTTTTCAAGTTCAGCAAGATAAGCATCACCTTGTTTGTGATAGTCTGCTTTATGTGAGGCATCTGCTTTCACAAGTTGTTCTTGAATATTCTTAACGTATTGAATACCATTATCCAAATTTAACCATGCATGTGGATCAATCTTGTCCTTATTACCTGTTTCACCATTTAAATAGATAGGCTTAACGCCTTTAGACACCGCGAATACTGACTTATCATCTGTAGATTTGCCTGCTTGTTCTAAAGCTTTTTCAAACCAACCGTTACCAGATTCTAAATTGAAACCATTGTAGAAGATAACATCTGCATCAGTAAGTTGTTTAATATCTTTCGGTTTCACTTCGTATTCATGCGGGTCTTGTCCTACAGGTACGATACTATGAACGTCTACCTTGTCACCACCGATTTGTTTGACCATGTCATAAATAATGGAATTGGTTGTGACAACCTTCAATTTGTCATGATTTTTAGAATGTTGTTCACCAGAATTTGAACTACATGCTGCTAGAACTAGAATCAATGCAATAAGTAATGGAATAAATTTTTTCATGTTGTGTGTACACCTCTATACTTTGTTTTTAATTTTGAAAAGAGAAGGGTCAAGATATATATACTAAATGTTGCAATGACAATCGTTGCCCCACTTGGAAGATTGTAAATAAAGCTAAAGTACAATCCGACAATCGAACTTACTACGCCAATCAAACTTGCTACAATCATCATTGAATAAAGATTCTTTGTGATTAAAAAGGCGGTCGATGCCGGTGTAACAAGTAATGCGACGACTAGGATAATGCCAACAGTTTGAATACTAGCAACGGTGACTAAGGCGAGTAAGAGCATTACAAAATAATGAATGACTGTAGTATTCAACCCACTTACGCGACTGAATGTTGGATCAAACGTTGAAATCATTAATGGTCGATACAATATGACAATCAGTAACATCACGATGGCACCAATAATAAGGGTTGTCCAAAATGTTTGTCGGGTAATCGCGAGCAAGTTACCAAATAAAATATGATGTAAATCTGTCGTGCTGTTTATCAGACTGATAATGATGACACCCGTTGCGAGAAATGCAGTGAAACTGATGCCAATCGCTGCATCTGGCTTTGTTTTACTATTGTTAGAAATGTATCCAATTAATAAACTTGCAATCATGCCAGTGACTAATGCGCCGATGAACATCGGAATATTGAATAAGAATGACAACGCCACACCAGGTAAAACGGCATGACTCATCGCATCTCCCATCAACGATAATCCACGAAGGATGATTAAACTTCCGACAGTCCCACAAACTACGCCCACTATAATAGATGTAATTAAAGCGCGATTTAAGAACTGATAATCAAATAAATGTTGAATGAAATCAGTCATTTGCTATGTCACTCCCTTCATTAAAAGTAGAAGTCACATTAAATAAAAATGTGTGATTGAGATATTGGGGTTGCATTGCTTGATGACTAGGACCGAAGAATCTAATTGTACGATTCAGCAAAAGAATACGGTCGAAATAGTCTTCTGCTTTAGATAAATCATGGTGCACAATAAGAATAAGCTTACCTTGCGCTTTTAATTGGCGAAGTTTCTCCATAATAAGTTGCTCACTATTAAAATCGATGCCTACAAACGGTTCGTCTAATAAATAAACTGTACTATCAGACATTAATGCTCTTGCTACAAGAACACGTTGCAATTGACCGCCACTGAGCTCGGAAATTTGTTTGTATTGCAACGCTTCTAAATCTAAGTCTCTTAATAGTTTTTGGAATTTTGTTTTAGACGCATGATCGACACGTTTGAACCAACCAATAGTTTGATAGCAGCCAGATAAAATGACTTTCTCAACATTGATTGGGAAGTCTAAATCTAATTGCGCTTTTTGAGGAATGTATGTAATGTATTGCAATTGTTTATGTATGGATTTGCCATATAAATACATCTCGCCACTAGCGTTAAACGTTCCGATCAAGCTTTTTAGCAATGAAGACTTACCCGCACCGTTGGGCCCCATGATGCCAATAATTTCCCCTGATATTGGAATCTTTAAAGAAATATCTTTCAGTACATGTTTATGATTTAAATACAAATTCATGTTGTTAATTTCTATCAACAAACTACCTCCTAAATAAAAGTTTAGGTTAACCTAATTTATTTTATAATAGCTTCCGAAAATAGAGCGTGTCAAGTCGAGGTAGTCAATAAAAGTGTGGAAATAGTATCAATTCATTTCGGTAAATAAGTTCTAGAGTGAGCGTTAATCATTGATATAGCTACATTTGATTATCATTAGTTTGATTGACAATTAAAAATTTAAATGTAAAATATAAAACGTAATAATTACGATTTATAAAAAGAAGAGTATGATTTTATGGGCAAGATACCTGTAACGGTATTGAGTGGTTATCTTGGATCAGGTAAGACAACATTACTTAACCACATTTTAAATAATCGTGAAGGCCGTCGAATTGCGGTTATTGTGAATGATATGAGTGAGGTAAATATTGATAAAGACTTAGTTGCTGATGGGGGCGGGTTATCTCGAACAGATGAAAAATTAGTCGAATTATCTAATGGTTGTATTTGCTGTACGTTAAGAGACGATTTATTGCAAGAAGTTGAGCGTCTAGTAGAAAAAGGAAATATTGATTATATTGTGATTGAATCTACAGGGATATCTGAACCGGTACCTGTTGCACAAACCTTCTCTTACATTGACGACGCATTAGGTATTGATTTAACTTCTATTTGTCGACTAGATACGTTGGTAACTGTTGTAGATGCGAATCGATTTATTAATGACATTAATTCTGAAGATTTACTTGTAGATCGTGATCAAGGTGCAGATCAAACAGATGAACGCTCAATTGCCGATTTATTTACTCATTGATCAAGTCGAATTCTGTGATGTGCTAGTGATCAATAAGACGGATTTAGTTACCGAAGCGGAATTAATAAAATTAGAGAACATCTTAAGAAAATTACAACCGGATGCTAAATTAATCAAAACGACAAATGCCGAAGTTGATATCAATGACGTGTTAAATACAGGTCGCTTTAATTTTGAACAAGCAAGTAATTCTGCAGGTTGGATAAAAGAATTAACTGAAGGTGGTCACGCTGAACATACACCTAAGACAGAAGAGTGTGGTATTGGATCATTTGTCTATTCAAGACGTTTACCGTTTCACGCGAAACGTTTCAATGATTGGTTAGAACAAATGCCTAATAACATTGTTCGTGCAAAAGGGATTGTTTGGTTAGCACAATATAATCAAGTTGCATGCTTATTATCTCAAGCAGGTTCATCTTGTAATATTAGTCCGGTAACGTATTGGGTAGCTGCAATGTCGCCAGAACAACGAGAACAAATTCTTAATCAACGACTAGATGTTGCCGAAAGTTGGGATATCGAATATGGTGACAGAAATACACAATTTGTAATTATCGGTACAGAATTAGATCAAGAACAAATTATAAAAGAATTAGATCAATGCTTAGTAAATAGCGATGAAATTGGTAGTGATTGGAATCAATTAGAAGATCCATATCAATGGCAAATTCGAAAAGCTTAATATCATACCATCGTTCCAGTAGTTAATGTTTGAAAGACAACGTGGCTTAGGATGGATGATAACACCTCGTAGATTGCGTGAAATAATCAAAACGCCGGTTACGAGGTGTCTTTTTTATGGCATAATCTATTGAATATAGTGATGATTTAAATTTATTGAATATTTTGAACAAATAGATGTTAAATTTATGTATAATAGCTAGTAAACACATAATAGGAGAGATGTAACACATGATGAAACAGAAACTTTCAATCAAAGAAAATATATTTATTGGTTCGATGTTGTTTGGTTTATTCTTTGGTGCAGGAAATTTAATCTTTCCTATTCATCTTGGACAAACAGCAGGCACCAAGGTTTGGCTTGCTAATTTAGGGTTCTTAATTACAGCGATTGGGTTATCTTTCCTATGTATCGTAGCCATCGGTATCTCTAAAACGAATGGCGTTTTAGATATTTCATCTAGAGTGAGTAAAGGCTATGCATATGTATTTACAATTGCCCTATATTTAGTAATTGGACCGTTTTTTGCGTTACCAAGTCTTGCAACAACATCGTATGAAATTGCATTTTCACCATTTATTTAGGCAAGCACTGGAAAGTTAGTGTTACCGATATTCAGTATTTTATTCTTTCTAATAGCATGGTTTTTCTCTAGGAAGCCATCTAAAATTTTAGATTACATAGGTAAATTCTTAAATCCAGTATTTTTAGTATTGCTAGGTATTGTAGTTGTCTTAGCATTTATTAAACCTATGGATGGCATTAGTCATACGCTAATAAGTGCAAACTATAGTAATAGTGTCTTATTGAAAGGCTTTATTGATGGCTATAATACACTAGACGCACTCGCATTCGGGATTATCATTGTGACAATGATTAAGAAATTAGGTATTACCAATCCGAATGGGAGTGCTAAAGAAACGTTTAAGTCAGGATTTATAAGTATCGTAGGAATGGGCGTGATTTACACGTTACTTGCTTTAATGGGTACGATGAGTTTAGGTCATTTTAAAGTGAGTGAAAATGGTGGTATCGCACTTGCTCAAATCGCGCAACACTATCTTGGAGATTATGGCATTATCATCTTATCGCTAATTATTATTGTGGCATGTTTGAAGACGGCGATTGGTTTAATAACTGCCTTTTCAGAAACATTCACAGAACTATTCCCGAAAATGAATTACCTTTGGTTGGCAACAGGTGTCGCACTACTTGTCTGTATCTTCGCGAATGTTGGATTAACTAAGATCATTATGTATTCAACACCTGTACTTATGTTTATCTATCCATTAGCGATTACACTTATTTTATTAACTTAATCATTCGACAATTGTTTATAAATTTACAACGTTCTTTACTATGGTTGCAGCATTCTTTGACGGCATCAATGCAAGTCCAGAATTCTTTGCGAAGACATCATTCGCGTAAATATTAATTGGCTTTGTCGAACACTATTTACCATTCTTTACAATTGACATGGGCTGGATCGTTCCAGCAATTATTGGATTTATTATAGGACTAATCGTTTATTCAATTCGTTCTCGTAGACATATACAAACACAATAAATATTCAGTTATAAGTTGTGAGCCTGGGACATCGATCAATGTCCCGCGCCCATAGCTTATTTTTTTGCGTTCATTCATGACTTTAAAAAATTCTCATTGCGTAAATGTACATAGTGTAGTACTATTTAAAACGTAATTATTACGATTTGAAGTAAGCGAGGAGAATGAAATGACTAAGACTTATGACGTTTGGTGGCAAAAAGGTCAAGAATCAGATGATGATATGGCACGAGACCATCAAGAAGCTTGGGAGAGAACGATAGAAATGCTTGATACATCTGACATCGAAGGGAAAACGATTTTAGATGTGGGGTGTAATCAAGGCGGATTTTTACGACAATTATACGATACAACACCGTTTAAAGAAGGTGTTGGCATCGATTTAGCACGTTTATCTTTGGAAAAGGCAGAGACATTAAAAGGGCAACGTCCACTTACATACTATTTAACAGATAAACCACAAGAAACGAAGCACATATTTGATACGGCTGTAAGTACGTCTGTCTTGTACTTAATAGAGGATATTCCGCAACATGCGAAAGATTTAAAAGAGGTATTGAAACCAGGCGGCGTTTATTACGCTTCATTCTCGGATTTAACTAATAACCCGAGTCGTCAGTTTATGGATGACACGATTAATCAATATGGTGCCACACCGTCTCATAATCACTCTCTAAAACATATCGTTGATAGCTTTGTGAATACAGGATTTGAAGTTGCAGTAATGAAAGAGCCTGTACCTGACGTGATTGATTTAACACATTATAGCGATTTTTATTTATCACCAAATGATTATTTACAAACATTATATGAAGAATCATTTTTAATCAAAGCAAGAGTGAAAGAAGGTACTGAGAAGTGAAGAAACGTATATTAATGACGGTAGCAGCAAGTGCTACGCTCTTATTGGCAGGTTGTGGCAATGGTCAGAAAGAGGATAAAGATGTTACGGTATCGCTACCTACTGAAGCAAAGGCGGATAAACTTGACGCGCAAGGCTATGATGCAGCAATGCCCGTTTATAGTGCAGTGTATGATGCATTAGTTAAGTACGACAAAGATAAGTGCGTTAAAGCAGGTTTAGCAGATAAATGGCGCGTTGATGAATCAGGGAAAGTTTATGAATTCCATTTGAAAAAGAACGTTAAATTCTCAGATGGTTCAGCATTAGATGCTAAGGCCGTGAAATTCTCAATTGATCGTGCGAAAGCGATGAATAAAGATACGACTGTAGAAACGTTAAAAAAATTAGATAAGGTCGTTGTTAAAAATGATCACGTGGTCCAAATTAGATTGAAATCTCCATCAAATCAAGTGTTAAATGAATTAACACAAGTGAGACCATTGCGTATTATGAGTCCACATTCAGTAGAAGATGGTAAAGTAAACGGTAAATTTGAAAAAGCGATTGGAACAAGTGCATTTGTTGTTGATAAAACTGGTAAAGAAAAAACGACAATGAAGCCAAATAAATATTTCGACAACGATCACCCAGTCAATTATCATCTTGCATTCCAAACGATTGAAGATGGGGACTCAAGAAATTCTGCAGTACAAAGTGGTTCTGTAGATATTTCTGGTGGTGCTTTAGGTATGCTCTCAGATGAACAAATCAAACAAGATAAGAAAAATAAGAACTTAACGATTGAAGATAGACCTAGCACAGTAAGTCACTTTATGGCATTTAACCCTAAAAATGATGTATTAAATCATCGCGCAATTCGTGAAGCGATAAGTAAGAGCATCGATGCGAAAGACATTGCGGGCAAATCTGTAAATGGTCTGTTCCAGAAGAACGTACAATTTGTGACTAAAGATAATCAACAGTCACACGATTATGATATGAAAGCGGCTGAAAGATTACTTAAATCAGAAGGCTATCATAAAAACGATGACGGCATCTTTGAAAAGAATGGCAAACCTTTATCATTTAACTTAGTCATTCAAACTGCAGAGTTCCCAAGTTGGAAAGATAAAGCAGAAAAAGTGCAACGTCAGCTTAAACAAGCTGGTATTAAGTTAAATGTAAAAACGTTAGATTCACAATCATACTATGATACATTATGGACGAAAAAAGACTATGATTTGATTTTCTATAGAACGTATTCAGATGCATTAATGCCTTACAACTTTATGAGTTCGATGTTTAAAAATAATGATGGTCAACCAGGGATGTTAGCTAATGATGAAACATTAACGAAACAGCTAGACGATTTCCCATCAACCGTATCAAAAGAAGACCAACAGCGTTCATTTGATGACATATTTAAACACTTTAATCAACAATACTATGGTGTGCCAATTACTTATCCAAATGAGACGTTTGTAGTGAGTGATAAAGTAAAACAATTCAAATTTTCTGGACTTACGGATGCACCAATTGATTATAAAGCGTTGAAAGTTAATGAATAGCAATGCTCAAACGTACAATTAAATTCATACTTTATTTAATCGTAAGTTCGTTTATTATCTTCATTTTAGTTGAGAAGACATCTGGTAATCCAGCGATTCTGTATCTACAACGTCATGGTTATACGTCGATTACGCAAGACAATATTGAAGCGGCACAACATCAACTTGGCTTAGGACAACATGTGTTACTAAGATATATCGATTGGGTTGGACATGCACTTACGGGCAACTTAGGATACAGCTTTAGTACTAACGAAGCGGTTACCGCTATGATAATGGAAGTCATCATGCCGACGCTTGTGCTAATCATTGTCTCTAGTTGTATCATGTTGCCATTTGGCTATATTGTTGGTTACTTCGTTGGGACGCGTCCGCAAACACGTTACGCTAATGGAATTCGTGGATTCGCCCAAGTGATGACCTCAATGCCGGAATACTGGTTAGCTATTTTATTCATTTATTATTTAGGTGTACGTTGGCAAGTGTTACCATTTGTAGGTAGTGATTCATGGCAACACTTTGTGCTGCCAATTTTCACAATTGTTGTTATAGAAGGGTGTCATATCTTATTGATGACAGCGCATCTGATTGCACAAACGTTAGATCAAGATGCGTATCAACTTGCGCAGTTAAGACATTTCTCGTTAAAAGCGCGTATCATCGTACAAATTAAAGAGATATTTGCACCACTAATGACCATTTCAATTAACAGTGTCATTCATTTAATTGGAAAAGCCGTAATACTTGAAGTCATCTTCAGCATGTCTGGAATAGGTAAATTGTTGATTAATGCTATTAACCAACGAGATTACCCACTAATTCAGGGCATTGTCATCTTTATCATCGTCTTTATTATGCTAATGAATTATTTAGGCGATGTGATTATCTTGAAGAATGAGCCTAGACTTCGACGACGTCATAATAATCAGTCAGTCAATGAGAAAAGAGGTGCGATGTGATGAAAAAATATCAAACGTACATCGCAATAGGTTCACTATTGAGTTTGATAATTGTATTAATGACGTATGGTTTAGTGCAAGATACGCAACATTTGAATCCACTTGAGTCACCTAATGGACATCATTGGTTGGGTACCGATCAATTAGGCAGAGATTTCTTAGTAAGACTGATTGTCGGTAGTCTTGTCACATTGAGTTTAACAGGTATAGTGATTCTATTAAGTGTTTGTATGGGACTTATCTTTGGCTTATTTGCAGGCATAGAAAGACGATGGTTAGATCAAATTATTATGTTTGTTGCCGATATGTTGTTGGCTATTCCGTCATTTATTATCGCATTAGTCATTTTAAGTTTAGTAAGTAACTCCATGATAGGTTTAATACTTGCTTTAACGATTGGATGGATAGGGCGTTATTTACGTTACTTCAGAAATTTAACGCGAGATATCCAAAAACGTCCATTTGTTCAATATGCTCGATTGAGTGGGAACTCAACATTCAAAACGACAGTAACACATGTGATTCCACATTTATTGAGTAATATATTCGCTTTGGTAACGGCTGACTTTGGCAAAATGATGCTCAGCATATCTGGCCTTGCCTTTCTAGGATTAGGTATTAAACCGCCGACGCCTGAGTTAGGAACCATTCTTTTTGATGGGAAAAGTTATTTCAACGGCGCACCGTGGCTCTTCTTCTTCCCTGGTTTATTGTTAGGAGGTTGCGCCTTATTATGTCAAATCATCAACAAAAAAATAACGCAGTAAATACGGTAGTCAACGTCAATCAATTATCGATTTTAGATCAAGAGGAAGTATTGTTAAAAGATGTTGATTTGAAAGTAACTAAAGGTGCATTTCATTGCATTATAGGTGAAAGTGGCAGTGGGAAATCACTGTTAACAAGAACAATGCTTGGAATGAAGCGACCACAATTAAGTTATCAAGGAGATATTGACATCGATTTAACTAAAACAGATGCAGTGTTTCAAGATGTTCAAAGTAATATGTTTCAAAATGTAACATTAGCTAAGCATTTCCAATACATTTATGAAGCTAATCGCACACATCTGACGAAACAGCGTATTAAAGATGATGTCTTACAGATGATGCAATTACTTGGTTTAAGACAAGGGGAACAATTACTTGAGCGTTATCCTTTTGAACTTAGTGGAGGTATGGCACAACGTGTCGCCTTTATAATGTCATTAATTAGACGTCCGGACTACTTATTTTTAGATGAACCGACGAGTGCACTTGATCAAGAAAATATTAAAAAGTTTATGCATTACCTTCTTAAGGCACAGGAGCGCTACCAAATGACCATTGTTTTTATCACACACGATATTAACTTAGTGAAAGATTGTGCCACACATATTAGTATTATGCAGCAAGGTCAATTGATAGAAAATGGTGAGGCCACGTCGATCTTAACTAAGCCGACACATAATTACACGAAAAAATTAATTACGATTGCACATCGGAGACAACCTTATGCTTAAAATAGAGAGATTAACCAAATATATAGACACACAACTGATATTTAAAGAGATATCATGTACAATTAACGACCAGCACTTACTCATAAGTGGTGAGAGTGGTTGTGGTAAATCTACATTAGCCAAGATTATCGCTGGCTTAGATACGGATTATCAGGGCGAATTATATCTTAATGGGCGCTTACGTGAATCTTATACGTCTAAAGAGTGGATTAAGCACATCCAATATGTACCTCAATATCAACGTGATACCTTAAATCAGCGTAAAACGGTATTAGCTACATTATTAGAACCACTTAAGAATTACAAGGTAAATAAACAGCGTTATACATCAAGCATTGAAGCAGTGCTTGATAAGTGTAACTTACCACACGATATACTTAATCAGAAAGTTTCGACGTTAAGTGGTGGCCAATTTCAACGCGTCTGGATAGCTAAAGCTTTAATATTAGAACCAGAGATTCTCATATTGGATGAAGCTACAACCAACTTAGATGTCATTAATGAAGAAGCTATACTTCAAATGTTGATTTCCTTAAAGATGACACACTTAATCATTATTTCACATGATACATACGTCTTAAGCCAATTTGAAGGAATTCAGTTACAGCTAAATAAATTGAATAATTAAGATCACAAATCTTAATATGGTGTATATTTAATGGTACCTAAAAAATAGAATTTGAACTACAATGTCTAAATCCATATGTTGTTCCATTAGACTATTTAAAAATGATTATAATATTAAAAAT
>OBZA01000254.1_pt1 | contig 19877 bp, 21 predicted proteins | sample 1476871 | NCBI WGS metagenome assembly OBZA01 (sample SAMEA2580227, study PRJEB22360) | human gut metagenome | biome: human gut; feature: human-associated habitat; material: faeces | place: Denmark | collected 2008/2010
AACAAGGGGAAAACTATATCCCGCTCAGGTTCAAGCGTTCTGAACAGCAAAGGGCAAGTGCACTAAACTGGTTTGACCTTGAGGGTTAAGAGCACGTGATTGCGTGCAGATAGGTTAAACTAGGGTGTTATTAATGTACTAGCCGTCCCGTAGACCACAAAACGTTAAGAACTAACTACTAACGATAGACACACTATTAATATTATATAGTCTCAGCCTAGGCGGGTTCTAAGCCGACATGTTTCGGACAATTATACATGAAACGTCATTATCACAAAGTAACTTACATAAGTAGAATAATACAATTTCACAAGTGTAAAATACTGGTATATTAACATTTACAAATTTATTATATTTTCACAAAGTATCGTTATCGCATGATATTGGTAAATATATAGCCTTATATCGTTGATATAACAACGTTTTACACACTTCACAAAGTTTAGCTTTGAATACTATGTGTTAAGTTAACTAGCATAAAATAATGCTATAATGAAAACTGACTCTGGTAGTTGCAACCACTCCTAACAAGTTTTGCTAGTCTCAGTCATCGTTAAGTATGTGTACTTCGATATGTGCTCGGTCAAGTTACTTAGTAACCCTTCAATCATTTAACAGTCTGATAATGACTGAGCACGATAAAAGGCCTATTCCAGTTTGGATAGACCTTTTTACTATACTATTTTTAATGTTATTAATGTGTGTTCTATACTTAAAAAGTGTGTTCAGGAATGAACTCATAACTTAGTTTTTCGTGTTTACAGTAAGGTCTATTCTCAATTGAATAGGCTTTTTTAACTACTCTATTGGTTGCAACTAGCGTTAATAATGCTATACTACGTTTGTGCTGTATGACATGACATTGCACACTACTTTCAGTAACATACCACAAAATAAAAAGGTCTACCCTTAACTGGATAGGCCTTTTTACTATGTCAATTTTAATGTTATTATAATAATATGTGCTATCTATATTACTTGGGGGAGCGGCTATCTGTTTAGGTAGTCGTTTTTTTTAAGTTGCAATTTAATTAGAATGATCTAAAATAAAGTTGTCCTATTAGTCGGGACTCATGATATTTCGTTTCAATGTGACAACTTCTTGGTGAGCACTTACCCGGGTGCTCATTTTTTAGTGGTTACAACATGTTTTGATAATGATATACTACTTGTGTTCTGTTGACATGACACACTACTTTCATTTTTGAACTGGGTATAGTTGATCTGATTTGACACAGGTTAATTCTCTCTAAAAGTATATTGGCTTATCATTAATTTGATAGGTCTTTTTGTGTGCTTATAAGAAACCTAATCAGCTTTATACGCTAAAAGGTGTAAAAAACTAGTTAAAAGCTGTTAATTCCTTATGCTTCCACGCTACCATTGACAGCAAACAGTTAGTTTTTCTGAATCTTAACAAGAATTTAGCGGCTATGTTCGTTTTTAAGGGCCTTATTTTTCGTTTTTAGCGGTTTTGAGACCGTTTATATATATTTATACCAAAGCAAAAACAAAAAGCCCTCAACAGGCTCTTAGAGGGCTAAATAACGAAGCCAGGACGATTAATAATAGCTTCTTGTCTTTTTTGCAAAATATAAGTGTATAAGGAATCATACAAATTCTTTTTAATCTCGTCAGGTTCATTGACAGAAGCTTCAAACAATTCTTGAATATCAACTTGCCAAGGATCAGCAAGCATTTCATCAATTGGTTTTAATACTTTCTTTTCGTCCATCTTGATTACTCCTAACATCAAAATAATGCTTTCAGTTTAGATTTACAGATTTCACAGTACCGTTATTCCAATTTTGTTACCAAACTCATAAAGATTATTTGCACAGAACGATTAAAAAAATTTGGCTTAAAACAGTGGGATCTGCAACACTTTTTAAGTATCTAAAGCATAACAAACTTAGTTAAGTGCAAGTATAAATTGAATTAAAAATACATTCAGTTTAACAACGGCAAAAACTGATTTTATGGTTATCAGCAGACCGAGTGAAACGAGGTCAATGCGCACTTACACATCACTCTAAAAACGAGTGATGTAATGGCTAAAAATCGTGTATCAGAAGTTGCTTATCGCAACAACAAAATTTCATGATAGTAGCGTCTCTTAAATAAGTGAGTCATTGTTTAAATTTGTGATACATTTTTCTGATCCATCAAGAACTTCCTCAAAGATAAAATGCCTCAGCGCTCATTAGTCAATCGCCCTTTGTCATTGATTTTGTAATAAGTATTGCGCCCTATTCGGTTACAATCCTCACAACAAAATAGAAAATATAAAACCATAAATATTGCTTGAAAAGGAGGAAGTTTCACTTTCCCCTTTTATCCCCTTTGGATTGTGTCGATTTGCTTTACGCAAACGCCAACTGCCCATTTGATAAAAATAAAATGGGCAAAAGATATTTCTTTTTGTATGACAAAAAGAAGAAAAAAAGAGACGAATTTCGTCTTCTGAAATCGTCCCTCTTTTTTCTAAAATCATGGATGAACGAACAAAAAATCTTTCGAATTTTTTTGTTCATCCACTAAAAATATAAGAATTTTATCGTACGGATCAAAAAAATATAACACTCATTTTTATGACTCTTTCTTCTCAAAAAGAATGCTACAAATCGTAATAATACTACATAAAAACAGAGCCAATCTGTTTTATATGAATTACTTCAAATAATAGAGTTTACCCTCCTTGGTAATAATCTCTATGCCTTTGTTTAATACTTCATCGGGATACGCCGTTTCTAATCTTTTGTTGAAAGTTTGTGAGATAATTTTTTCCTCTATATTTTCGTCTAAAGGTTTATATTCCAAGTCTTTATTAAATAGCCCCTGTGCTTTACCTAGAGCGCCTTCAAATCCATATTTTTTAATTCGATGATTATCTATGTCTATTCCTAAATATTTTGTTTGGTTATCATGCCATAACTTTAATTTTGCTAAACTGTCATTTGATTGATTCATATATCCATTGAACATTGAATAGCATATTTCGGCTTTAATAGCTCCTCTATTCAATGAATACGTTAACTTGCTGATTTCTTCCAATAAGGAGACAAGTACTTTTTGATAGGTAACTAATTTGTTGAACTCATTTATCTTCTCTGAATATGTTTTAAAGTCAATTTGTTTATTATGTGTGGAAAGATCGTCAATCGTAATATTAACTTGTTGCAGAAGTTGCGTTACTTCGCCTTCTATGGAATCTAATGAATTTAACATTCTATTTCTTAACTCATCATTTTCTAAAATATCAGAACTAAATTTACTTATTTTACCTACTCTAGTGATTAGTGAAAATATTTTTGATTTAAACTCTCTTTGTTGAAAATCTCCTATTTCACTGATGCTTTTATTCATGGTTTGCAGTTTGTCATTTACTTCAGACATATAGTACTGCCCAACAACTAAAGAAGAAACATTCATAACATTTGCAACACCATTAGCTACTTTAGATGCCTTACTTAATTGAGCGGGGTTAATTTTAACAAGATTTGCTTGACCAGCAATACCTTTTCCATTTGAATAAAATCCGCGAACAGCACCCTCCAATTTTTTTGATTTTGACAAGGTTGCACCACTTGGTATAATGGCTCGATATACCTCACCAACAGACTGCAAACCTTTATTCGTAACAGTTCTAGCTACTGTGTTAGTTAAAGCTGGTACGACCTCACTTATTCTTGCTATAACATTTGAATCCTTAATTTCATAAAGCTTTCTTTCATCAAGTGTTCTTTCAGAAATTAGATCTAATGTGATAGGAATTTCAAATGGTTTGTCATCTTCCACCGTACGACTAGGTGAAATCGATATATTTTGTTGTTCATCGTTATTGCAATTCATATTTTTTAATTTTGATTTTTTTAGTACAAGATATATTATGATAATTACAAATAATATAAAAGTAAAAAACAAAAAACTTTTCATTAAACACCCCTCAATTCACTTGGTATCTAAATCATTATACTCTTTTAAATGCTAACAATAATATTTGTAGTTTATTAAATTTATTGTTAATAGACTATTATCCAAAATCAATTTGATCGAGCATAGTTTCTCGACTGGCTTGATCTAAACCAAGATAGGTTAAGGTCATGGCTTCGCTTGAATGGTTTAATAAATGCATGACTAACCCAATATTATAGTTTGATTGCGTATAAACACGATACGCACCTGTTTTACGCATGGTATGCGTTCCTAGATAGTTAATTCCTAGAAGATCACCAACTCGTGCCATAATCTTATAAAACTGTTTTTCCGTGATATGGCGCTCGGGGTGTTGAAGGGAAGGAAAGAGCCATTCAGAATCCAGCTGATGATCAAGTAGCCATTGACGATACAATAAGAGCTCTGTTTGAACTGGTTTAAGGTACAAGGTATTAGGCTTACCAGTTTTTCGATCATGAATGAACGCATTTTGTTTAATAGAACCGTCCAGATTAAAAATATCGGTCTGTTTTAAACCCATAACGTCACTCACTCGCAGTAGCGTCGCTTTACCAACTTGAAAAATCGTATAGTTACGTCGGCCAGCTTTAAAGTTATTGAGTAACGTATCTTGAACCTCTTTAAGAACGTTTGAATCTTTGATGGGTAAGACAACTTGTTGCATGTAAATGACCTCCAGTAAGAATATTTGCATTGTGTATCTACACGGGATATACTTAACTTGTAATAATAATTTAGGAGGGGAAAATATGGAACTTATTAAAGAACAAACACGCTTAGCAAAGTGGGGAAACTCGAAAGCTGCTAGAATTCCTAGCCAAATTATTAAACAACTGAAATTAGATGATAACCAAGATATGACAATAACCATTGAAAATGGATCAATTGTTTTAACACCAATAAAAAAGAACCCAACCAATATTCACGAACTATTTAAGGATTGGCAAGATGACGGGAAAAGGGATCACGAGCTTGATTGGGGAAAGTCAGAAGGTAATGAACTTCAATGGTAAGCCAAGGTGATATATTTTATGTTAACTTTAATCCAAGCCGTGGTCATGAACAGATGAATAAGCGACCAGCCATTGCGCTAAGCAATGATCTAGTCTGTCAGACAAGTAACATGACGATTGTGGCTCCAATTAGCAGTACCAAGCGTAATTTTCCAATGTATCATCGACTAACTAGTAGTCAAACAGTATATGGAAAAGTATTATTAGATCAAACCATAGCCTTAGATTTACGGGCAAGACATGTCACTGATGAAACTATTGTCGATCATGTATCGCGTGAAGAACTAGAAGAAATAATCACTTTGTACAAATTATTGTTTAGTATTGATGACAAATAGAAGAAGTCATTTCTTTAATATTAAAACAAATAACCCCCAAGATCTATATTATAGATTTTAGGGGTTATTCTTTCAATGTTTTCGAGGGGTTATTTGTATATTATAGACCCTGATTTAGTTTTACTTTCTATGCTTAACAAATAGCAGTAAGACAAGTTGGATCAAGATGATAACAATAAAGAAAACCACTAGCACAATAAAAGCAGCTAATTTAGTTGCTGGCGTTTGAATCGTTCCAGCACCAGCAACTTTTCTAATGAAAATTATAAAGCTTAATATACTGAAGATGATTAGCCAAATAAGATTGCTTAGCCACCAAACTTTTAATTTCATGTGTTTGGGGTTACTCCTTCTTTTGGTAGTAATATGTACTAACTAATTGGCATAATAGAATTATACTGGTCAGAAAGGCAGCCGTCCATATCGAGCCAAAACAGCCACTATTCTTAAAAATCTCCGCGATAGGATATATATCATATGTTGAGAGACGTGTTCTAAGCCCTCGTTCAGTGTTCACCTTGATTAACTATGTTAATATAAACGTATAGACTAACGTAAAGGATGACGTAAAATGGCAAATAAGACAATATCTTCAATAGCTAAAGATTTGAAGATATCACGTGCAAGGGTTTATCAAATCATTGATATGCTTGATGACAACGAAAAACCCTCAAAAGACAGCAATGATAGATATGTAATTGACGATAGTGCTGTCAATGCTATTCGTAAATACTATGCAAATAGTAACACCAAGGCTAAACAAGAAAAAACGTCACCAATTGACGATAAAGTTCTTGATATAATTCGACGTCAACTAGACAAAAAGGATAGACAAATTGAAAAGCTAACTCAATTACTTGACCAGCAACAACAGCTCAATTTGTCTACTAACCGTCAAAACGAAAAATTACTTGATACCTCTACGAACAACACCCCCTCACAGGACGATAGCCCCTCGCAAAACGACGATACAGACGTTTTAAAGCCTACCGAGAGTAATTCTAAGTGGGAAGAAACTAAAACGCTTAAAAAGGGCTTATTCGGCTGGCTAAGACGTTAAAAATACCCCTTTGTCATATTATCGGCAAAGGGGTATAATACTGTTTGTAACTAAATTGAATAGACAAAAAAATTCCCTCGGTCGCCACCGGGGGAACACATAACCCTTATCAAAGTTTATGTGTTCATTTTACCTACTATTGCAAGATTTTTCAAGTGGGTAGAGTTGAATTTTTCTGGATCACGGGGGAGCCAAGCCCCGTTACTAGAGTGGCAACATTCTAGCCAAGCCAACTAATCTTACCTTTCGGGGACTGACAGCCGGTTAGCGGAGCTAATGAAACAAGTCGACAGGTCAAGTGAGAGCCGCCGCTATAAACTCCCACTAGGAATTAACCTATACTTGTATTTAGGTTGGTTCCAAACGGTGGCCCCACGTACGGGGCGGGCGGTAAAGCAGTACGAAAGTACAGGGCGATTACGCAAGGCCAGTGATCCAAACAACTAAAAATAAATGATTGCTGGCACCTATAAAGGGTGCTTTTTTTATAGGCTAAATTAGTTAGGCTAATCTACAAGCGCAATAGTAACAATACAAGTGTTTTTACGTGACGGTGATTCGTGACGAACAACAAAAAGTTTTCTTCTTCGCAAAACAAGGGGAAAACTATATCCCGCTCAGGTTCAAGCGTTCTGAACAGCAAAGGGCGAAACCAAAGTCAAGTTAGTTTTAAGTGTTTTTATAGAGTTTAGGGGGATTTGTTTTTGAGTAAGTCTGCAATTAAAAATCATTGGATAGAAAGTGTCTTGGTTGTTTTCCTAGTTGGAGTTACAGTTTTAAGTATTGGGTGGCATATTTATCGGTATGGTGGTGATTATTACTACATGCGAGTTAATGGTAGTAGTGAATCATTTCCTGTAACAGTTCCGGTTGGGATTACACAGAACGGCTATGTTTATCGTGGTATTGCTAAAGATAAGTATGGGAATCGGCAACGGTTAGAGGTTCACACGGTTGCTGATGATTTAGGGCCATTTCATAAGGGACAGATCATTAGAATTACATATAATCCTAAATTTGGTGTGACTAATTATAAGAAAGTTAGCCGTGATCAGGTTCCACCATTGGCTAGAATTCACTAACTTTCCTAAAATAAGAATGCTGTTAAAATAGGCTTTGATTTGATCGTTTTACCTAGACCAATTTGAATTCACAAAGTTAAAAATAAGTAACCCCACTAACACTGTGTTAGTGGGGTTACTGTGATTAAAATGGCGATTATGTTAACTAGTGTAGCTTATTTTGCTTAATGAATTTTTGAGTATCTTTCTGGTCTATACTGTGTGGCTGGGTTCTAGTGTGGGCATCATATAATTTTATTTTGTGATGTTGTTGATCAGTAAGGTATATATTTTGATTGATCAATGTTAATCCATGTTTAGGATCGCTTTTAATACGAAATACGACTTCTTTTGAGCCAAATGGACTATGGGTTTGTTGGCCATCAATATTGACATTGTCTTTATTAATATTATAACCGTAGACACTTCCATTGCTGTTGTTGTATTGAGTGAAGGCACCTCCGCTATAACTGGCAAAGGTGGGTTTTAATTTGCCATATAGATAAAAAGTAGGTTTTCCATTTTCCATGGCGAAAAATGTATTGTAGATTTTGACATCTTGAATATGCAAGTCATCAAGCTGATTGCTCCAAAAGTTTAGTCCTAAAAACAATAAAATAGTTGCCACTAATAGGCCTAAATACTTCAAAATGCTGATACTTTTTCTGTAAAGAGTACTTTTCATAATAATATCCTTTCTCAAAAGTTTATCTTGACCCAAGAGCTCGTCAATACTGATATCAAATATTTTACTGAGTAGTATTAATTTATCGATATCGGGATAACTTTTATTTAGTTCCCACTTAGAAATAGATTGACGCGAAATGTATAATTTTTCAGCTAGCTCATTTTGTGTCAGTGAGTTATCGTGCCGTAATCTTTTTAAGCTTTCAGCGAATGTGATTTTTTCTTACTCCCTTCGTAAATTATGACTTTATTTTATCTTGTTGTTGATATGTAAGCACGCACCAGCTGGTTGCATTGAATGAAATAAGCCTATGATTCGAACATATCCCCGTTTTTAGGGGGGAGCTTAAATAAATCCGTTTTGAAAATTATAGAGGGGGAGTACAGTTTTTTTTATTGTCTAAATTTAACTAGCACTACGCGTAAGAAATGGACTTTCCCAAAATTTGATTGTTCACAATCAAATTGGCTGTTTTCCTATCAGACTAGGTCAACTTATTGGCAGTATTGACAACGATAAGTATTAGAGCTAGATCTTGCTACTATAAAAACCGAATCTCAATTCGTTGCAGATTCGGTTAGGTTAAGTAAATAAGCATAGTATATAAAAATTAGCCGAGAGGACAAGTTTAGGAAGTTTTAATTCGGTCCATGACTAATTATGCCATAATGAGTTTGAATGGCTTAAAACTCATTTCAGACAGGTATAAGGACTAGCGACTTTTGATTTCCTGTACAAAATGCTGAAACACAGTTGATTGGTCTTGATATTTCAGCGTGCTAGTAAATTGTTTTAGTTCTTGATAGCGATTTTCAGCGCTTAACAGTTGTTGTAAGTGAAAACTGTAGAAGTTCTTTTTTAAATCAAATACGAGCGGGGCGGCATTTGGTGAAAATCGGAATTGTACCGTACCGGCCTCACCAAAGAACAGAGTATCGAAAAGTTGTGTCATGAGTATTCCACGTTCTCCGCTAGGAAGCGTCTTGGGCAGGTATAAAGCGGTATTTTCGTTTAGGGTCTTTAACGCCTTAGCAGCCCTTTGATATGAGTTGCCCGAAGCTGATAGTCCAAAATGTCTTATAACTTCAAGCACACTGACTTCATACATCTTGTCGGCTATATCATTTTCGCTGACAAAACTAAAGCAGTAGTCCAGAACTCGCTGTTCGAAAGATTTCAATCCACCAAATGACTTAGCTAAATCGTTACCCTGAACGACCAAATAATCTTGCCGGCTCAAAAGACCGCTAACTGCTTTTTGAGCCTTCTTATTTTTTCCATATCTACGCCCACTCACTTTTTTAAAAAGCATCATATATCATAAAACTAAAACAAACAAGTTTTTTAAAATCGTGAGTATTCAGACGTGGTTTTTTAGTTTTTTAACGTAGTTTTTTAGTTTTATCGGCGCTGTACCCCTTGATATAACTGGATTTCTGTCTCCCCTAAAGTATTTAAAAGTATGTATTCAAAGTATTATATTAACGCGCGCGAGAGAAAAAAATTGAAATTCAAAAAAAATTGCACTTGAGGTACGGTTAGGGGACGTAACGTCGTCCCCAATCCCCCCTCACTCAAAAAGGAGTGAGCGAATCCCACGCTCACATCTAACTGCGCCTCCCGTGGGTCGTTGCTAAGGTCAAAATCAAGCCCACGGTTAGGAAGACTTCGGGCACGCCCTCAGGCAGAGTTAACAACGGCTAGTATCAGAACTAGTCCTTACTATTCCTTTACTGATTAACAATTGTCTTATAGCTATTGATCATCAGTAAAAGTAAAATTGAGATATTTTTATCGAAAATGAGTATTATTTGATTATGATTAAAAAAAGATTATGATAAAAAGCAATCGACTAACCAGTTTAGGAGAATACTCAATGAAATTACTAAAAAGAATCTGTTCTGACTACTTGCATGGACTAGTATTTTTCATAATAGTATTTTACTTTATGACGGCTAATCCAGATGGCAGTATGCCTCTAAAATGGAGTATTGTTAACGTCTATTGGACTATTTCCTTTCTGATCGCATACCCATTACTGTTAGAGACGGTGCCCAGTATTAAAAAAATCAATTTCCATATGAAGTCTCTGCAATCACGGTCAATTCATATGGAAGATAAGGCCACAAAAAAACTGTCTGATTTGTACCATGATTCAACTAATCCAGTTAGCAACCGAATAGATTTACAAGCCCGCAGTGATTATCAGAATGACTGGCTTAATTTAATAATTAGTTTTTTTGTTAGCGGACTCCTTATCGCCATTTCAATACCAAGTTTGTTTTTTATTGCTTTTAAAAACATTTTAGGGAGACGAATGTTATGAAAAAACTTTCACTTATTTTATTTACCGGGTTACTTGTATTTGGTTTTACTGAAAATGCTTTAGCTGAAGCAGCTAAAGCAGACACGATCAAGTCCGAAAGTATTACTTTTAAAGGTGGATGTCCAGTCATGCGTATGCCACTCGAAGTGGGCGCCGGTTCCGGCTATTATGGAGCTGACTGGCAAGACATGCTAAAATAAGCGCATAAAAAAGCCCCTTTATATATAAAGGGGCTTTTTTAGACGTTTTTCTTGCGAATAAGCGCTTTAATTTATAGACAAGTATATTCAAGCAGATAGGGTTAAAACGTCTTAGAAGCGATTATAAGCACCTTGTTTGCTGTCTGACGATTATTGTTTACCGTAAGTTTCAAGGAAACGACTGAATACTGATGTGCTGTCTTTATACTTAACACTTTGTGTAAACATTTTTAATGCTTGGTACTTATGATTATCCTTACCTAATTCTTGTAAGATAGCTTGAGTTTGGGCTAGTGATTGATTAGGAGCATCAGGACCGATGAATTTTTCGAGCAAGGCCCCTTTTTCTATTAATCGTTTAGTCCGAGCTTTGCGTGCTTGCTGACTAAGCCGGTTACGTAAGACCCTTTTTTTAGCTTTGAGTTGTTTTTGCTGTTCGTCTAGTTTAGCAATTCGAGCTTCCATTTTCTTAATCTCTTCATTGGATTCTGACATTTTTATAACTCCTTTTTAATTACTAGTTGTTCTACAAATGAAGTATACTGTCTACAAGATAAGAATGCTATACTGGGTTTATGAATTGGTTGCTCCCTGCTAAGGGCGCACTTATATGTACGCTACGCATACATATTGTTCGCTTACGCTCATGTGCTCGCTCCGCTGGGGCTACCGCCGGTTGCCTTGCCGGCAGGACAGAATCAAAGTCAAGTACATTCGATTTTTGTTTTTTTGATTTTAGGCGGTTCTCCTCCGCCTGATCAAAAAAACAAAATCTCACAAAATCCCGTTCATCAAAAGTCGCCTTTAGGCTCCTAATGATGAACAGAATTTTGAGGGTCAACCCCATAAGTCAAAACCAAGATCAACGTCAGAATCGGAGGTCAACGTCATGGCAATCTACCACCTATCACTCAAAACCATCAGCCGAAGTAAAGGCCAGTCGGCCGTGGCTTCGTCAGCTTACCGCTCTGGTAGTAAGCTTAAAGACTTCGAGACCGGTGAAGTCAAAGACTTCACTAAAAAGCATGGTGTTGCATACAGTGAGATACAACTACCTACGCAAGCACCAGCAAAATACAAAGGTCGAGAAGAACTCTGGAATGCCGTTGAGGAGAAGGAATCTAAGTCCAATTCACAACTTGCACGTGAAGTAGAGCTGGCATTACCGGCAGAACTTGAACGTCCAACGCAGATAAAATTAGTGCATGACTATGTACAAACAAACTTTGTCGATCGTGGCATGTGTGCCGATTGGTCAATTCATGATAAAGAGGACGGGAACCCACACGCCCACATCATGTTGACGACCCGGGCAATCAAAAAAAACGGTACCTGGGCGCCGAAACAGAAGAGCACCTACGTACTGGACGAAGACGGGGCAAAAGTCCCGCAAATCGATTCTAAGACGGGGCAGCAGAAAATTGGAGCCCGTGGGCGGAAGATGTGGCAGCGCACTACCGAATCTTACACGGATTGGAACGACCGTAACAACGCCGAAATTTGGCGTAAAAGTTGGGCCGAGAGCTGTAACCAGTACTTGGCTCCGGAAAATAAAATTGACCATCGAAGCTATGAACGCCAAGGTGTGGAACAGATACCGACTATCCATGAAGGACACGTGGCCCGTGAGATGGGCGACCGCTCGGAACGAGTTCAAACCAACATCGACATCAAGGCGAGTAACCGTGAGTTGAGCGGTCTAAGCGCCACCATTACCAAAATTCAAGAAGAAGCCAGGAAGCTGTTCCGTCAGATTGCCGAGCTAACCGAGCTCATCAGGAAACGAGCACAGGAAAAGGCGGAAGCCAAACGGCAGGTAGAACAGCTTGCCCAGACAGGACCAGCTCAGCCGGAGCCAGCGGAACCCACGCCGAACGTGGCAGACAATTTCTTGAAGCAACTCAATGCTGACAAGGCGAAACAAGCTAAGCCGGCACCGCCGGAAGAATCCGTGGCGGGAGATTTCTTGAAGAAGCTCCACTCGGATAGGAGTAAGAGGCAAGCCCATAAATACCGTGAGCGAACGCATGACCAAGGAGGGCCAGAACTATGACAGAAAACGAACAGGCACTGGTACAGCTTTTAAAAGCTTACGATAACGGGGAAATCGACTTTACAAAAGTTCCCGCTATTCAAGTAATTATCCGGCAAGAAGTCGCTCGACAGGTGGCCCAAGCAGTCAACCCCGCCCAGATAAAGGAACAGGCCAGCCAACAATTAAAGAGCGACCAGACGAACTATAACGAGCAGGTTAACAAGATTTTGGAACAGCAAGCTGCCCGACTACAAGAGCAGGCCAGCCAGCTAGACGTGGAGGGGGTCAAGCGACAGTTGCTGGCCGACATTGACCGGCGTAGTAAGGCGGTCAATGAAGCACAGGCCGAACTGGACGACGAACGGGAAAGACTAGCAGACCGAGAGAAGAAACAGTTCTGGCGGGAGCTGATACCGAACCTTGCCGGCGGTGTCGTGAGCCTGTTTTTTGCCGTCATGATTCTGTTGTTGTTCAAAGCGCTTCTCTGGGACGGTGTTTGGCGTGGATTAGGACTTAACAAGCTCACTGATTTTGTGCTGACGTTGGCGAGATCACACCCTTTCGGCGGGAGTATTCTTGGGTTGATTCTAATGGTGCTGATTGCTGGCGCCATCATTGTCAGTTTCTGGGGGATGGTTGAAGCCGTAAAGACGCTGACGGACTGGGATACAGAAAAGCTCATGTTTTGGCGACATGACCGGTACTGATAAAGGAGAATTCAAATGTTGATCAATTGAGTTTAAGGGGATTAACCAAAATCAATTTTATCTAACATATTTTCGGTACTAGCTTGATCTAAGCCTAAATAAGTTAGTGTCATGGCTTCACTGGAATGGTTTAACAAGTTCATGACGAGCCCAATATTATAATTTGATTGGGTGTAGACGCGGTAAGCACCAGTCTTACGCATTGTATGCGTGCCTAAGTAATTAATACCTAACAAGTCACCAGTCTTACTCATTATTTTATAAAATTGCTTTTCAGTAATGTGTCGATCGGGGTGTTGAGTTGAAGGAAATAACCAAGTTGAGTGTAGTTTTTGTTTCTGGTACCAAGCTTGATAAGTTAAAAGATCAGTTTGAATTGGTTTTAGGTAGAGCAAATTAGCTTTACCGGTTTTTTTGTCGTGTATAAACGCATTCTGACGCACGGTTCCATTTTCGTTAAAGATATCGGTCCAACGAAGGCGCATAACATCACTTACCCGTAACAAGGTGGCTTTGCCAACCTGAAAAATCGTGTAGTTACGACGACCAGCTCTAAAATTGTGTAGTAAGGTATCTTGTACTTCGGTCAGGACGTTTGAATCTTTGATTGGTAAGACGATTTGTTGCATAGTTTTAGCCCCTATTCTTGAGATATTAAAGCAGTTATGTTATTATCTTTGTAAGGAAAAAGTAAGGAGATGGTATTGTGAGTGCAAGTAATGTAACTAAGGTTAGCTCGAAGATCACAAGTAAAAATCAGATTACAATTCCTAAAACAGTACGTGAGCTGTTAAAAGTTCGGTCTACTGACACAATTGAATGGCAGATTGAGCCAAATGGTAGAGTAATGATTGTTCGTAGTAAACCTGATCTATGGCAACTTGTTGATGAACAGGAAAAAAAGTTCGGAAATCTCAGTACCACGGAGTTTGATTGGGGTAAGGACATAGAAAGTGAAGACTTTGATTAATGAAATTAAAACAAGGCGGTATTTTGTGGATTAATTTAGATCCAGCAAAAGGGACTGAAACTAAGAAAAAGCGACCGTGTTTAGTTGTGAGCAACGATCACTATAATCGCTATTTTAATACGGTGCTAGTTGTACCAATCAGCACTTCTGACAAATATCGCACCCTAGAAAAGTATGTTAAATCGCCGTTATTTATCAGGATAGATAAAGGGGAAATTCACGGAACAGCGCTATTACAACATGTCCGCGCTGTCGATCCCACAAAACGATCAGATGGCGAAGTTGTGGCCACTTTATCCCAGCAAGAAATTAGTTCGATTAGTACAAAGGTCCAACAATTTTTTTAAAAAACAGATGTTATTTATTGATAAAAACAAAAAATAGCCCCCAATATCTACATTATAGATATTGGGGGCTATTCTTTCAATGTTTTTGAGGGGCGATAAGGTAAAAATGGGCCCTTAAAAATATATAGCTTACTTGATCTTCCCATTTTCCTGGAAGATCTTTTTTGTTCGAAAATAATCCGACAAAAATTTGTTTTCTTGTTTTTCTGTGCTAAAATTAAGCCGTCTACTCGAACGTGTGTTCGAATATTGAGCAAATAATTTTTAAGGAGGTTGAATCAGAAACTGCTTACTCATTTGATAGCTTGTTCGTTGTAGGCGCTTATGGTTGCTAAACAACACAGAAAGGACGATTTATGTATGGATGAAATGGTAAAAGAAACACAAGTCTGGCTCAACAAAACTTACGGTAAAGTTTCTGGCTTTGGTAAAGTACCCGAGGACGGTAATACTGGTTGGAACACAGTTTATGGGTTAACTAGAGCCCTGCAACACGAATTAGGTATCACAGATCTAGTTGATAATTTTGGCCCTTCAACTGCCGCTAAATGGGATACTCAATTTGCTAATAAAGTTAAAACTGGCTTTAAGCACAATGTTGTTAAAATAATCCAAGGTGGCTTTTGGTGTAAGGGTATCAACCCTGAAGACTTTACCGGAGAATTTACTACTAACACGGCTGCTGCTGTCGTTGAATTAAAAAAAGACGCCGGTATCAAAGACACCAGCGCCAATGTAAACTCGGATATTATGAAAGCCTTGTTGACAATGAGCGCGTTTGTTTTAGTTCCTGGTGGGGACGCTAAAATCCGTTCAATGCAACAACAGCTTAATCATGATTATCAAGCTTACACTGGTATTTTACCATGTGATGGAATTTATCAAAGGGATACGAACACTGCTTTGATTTATGCTTTGCAGTCAGTGGAAGGTATGGATACTGGAACTGCTAATGGTTATTATGGTCCTGGTACGATCAATAAAACACCAACTGTTAATTCTGGCGCAACTGGGGCAATCGTTAAAATTATTCAATATGGTCTTTACGTTAATGGTTTCTATTCAGGCGCCTTCAATGGCCAATTTACACAAAATGTTGCCGACGGTATAGTTTCCTTTAGAAAATTCATGAAGTTGCCTCCTTATACTTCAACTGCTGACCTAACTGTGATCAAAGGCTTATTAACTAGTAATGGTAACACTAACCGATCTTCAGATGGTGTCGACATGGCTACTCAAATCACATCAGCTGCTACGGCTAAATCACTGAAAGCAGCTGGCCATAACATTATCGGCCGTTATTTGACAGGAAGCGTCGGGACTGGTGCTGATAAACGAGATAAAAATTTGACTAACACTGAAGTTAAACTGCTATTAGATGCTAACCTTAAGATTTTTCCGATTTACGAAGATGGAGGTTATGAAGAAAGTTATTTTAATAGCAAGCAAGGTTTCGCAGACGCTTCTATTGCCGTTAATACTGCACGTCAGCTTGGCCTACCAAGTGGGACAGTTATCTATTTTGCCGTTGATGTTGATATTCAAGATGGAAACATGAGTAGTACGGTTGTCCCCTATTTCGAGGGTATTACTGGTATTATAGGATCAACTGAATATAAAGCAGGTATTTATGGAACACGCAATGCGTGCTTGCATGTAAACCACTTAGTTAAGTATAGTTTTGTTGCTGATATGTCTTCTGGATGGAGCGGAAATTTAGGGTTCAAAATGCCTGAAAATTGGAGCTTTGATCAATTCAATGAATTTACTGGAGCTTCAACAGGGATTGATATGGATCAAGTTGCTGTCTCTGGTAAAGATAACGGAGTTTCTAAAGTTACCAAAGTTAATATAAATCCTAACGCTGCTTTCTTTACCCAACTGCAACAAGTAGAAGACCAGGCATATAGTTATATCAGCGGTGAAAGCTCTTCAACACCTGCTGAACAACTTGTTACCCAATTTTATAGACAATTTTCCTATTCTTCACCAAGTTGGGCACCCTTGGCCGGTGGATTAAATACTAGCTGGTTAGCATTCGCAAACTCAGCATTACATGTTTCAAAAGAAAGTGACTTCGAAACTCTTTATGATAGTACTACTGGCATAAAAATTGGCTTACCACACATGATGGCTTCTTTAAACGCACTTTTATTTTGGGGAGAACCACAGTCAGCCTCAGGAATTCAGGACCTTGGGGGCTGGTGTGGAGATCTTTTAACAAGTATAGAAGATGCTCATCTTAACCAGAAAAAATACGGCTCTTTTTATGAATCAATTACTGCATATGTAGGTAATAAAGGGCAATTTGGAAGGGAAGATTTGGTTGACGATTTGGATGCACTTAACGTTTACAGTACAATCCATTCGCAAAACAACCAAACTATATCCAAAATTATTAAAACTTATTACACCGGTAATGAAAGCTCCGTTCGCTTTAATTCTTACCTAAGTAATCGTTTTGATGATGACCTTGATTCACTACAGAACGACACATATACTCTTTTAAAAGGTGGTACAGGTTCATGGGGTGCAGCTTATAAAACCGCTTTATTGGCTTTTAAAAAGTTTAAATTACAAAAATATCCTTCTTATACTGACAGTGAAGCAAAAGACGCCGCTAAAGCTTTTCGCAAGTTAATTGAACAAAACGCATAGAAAGTAATAAGCAAAATGATAAACTATATATATTAGTTTATCATTTTACTTATTTTAGTTTTTTACTTTTATCTAAAAAATAGAAAGAGGTGCTAAATCAGCCTTGTACTCATGGTTAATCGTAATATTAGTTGTTTTTTTTCTCATAACAATTGATTTTTTATATTTATGTGACCATATAAATGATACTATCATTGAAAATGGCTATTTTAAAAACATTCTTACAATTATTATTTCAATTTTATCTAGTTGGTTCATCTCCAAATATTTGGGCCCTTTTTTTCTAAATTTCACTTCAGAAGTTGGAGTTACCAATTCATTCGGCTTTATATTAATAATTGTTGCATTAATAGGCTTTTCACTCCTATTCAACGCTGCAAGGCATGACATTGTAACTAGGAAAAAAACTGTACAGCAGGCTCAAAAAAAATACTTCAGACACAATCAAGTCCTAACTTTTTCTATGGTTCATTACGTAATCGGAATAAGTAGTGTTGTAATAGTTAATAGCATTGTATATTTACCAATCTTCCTCGACTTTTTAATTCCGATTCCCAAAAGTTACCCTGGTAACGTTGAAAAAATTGAACTCCAAGAATTCATTACTTTTATTATTACTCTTGTAATGCCTTTTTTAATCATAGTTTTTACCCCCTTTTCTTTGAAAAAATTACTCTCCCATTTCAATAAATAGGGTCCATTATCTAGTATAGACCCTATATATTCATAGCCCCTTTCTGTTTGGTGTTAAAGTATTAGTCATCGATGTCATGCACTATCTTGTTTAGCTCCGTTTTGATGGAACTGGAAATATTTTCTAAATTGAAATGATTATATATTTCTTTATCCTTAAGCATCCTTTTTTGTGCCTTATTTAATTTACACTCATTGTTACCCACTACCCATTCATCCTTTGTACGTATAAAGGGGTTTTGCGCACTTTCCTTTAACGCGTTTTGAACATCTTCATAAGGTAAATAAAATTCAATTGTAGATTAATTTTACAATCTTCCATATAACGTCTCCATCTTTTCAAAACGACTTAATTCTACGGGCTATAAATAACTTAATTTGCCAGTGTATAACGTTTCAGATTAAGCTACCACTAAGTTATAATAACCATATCGAAAGGAGACCAATCTAATGAAATATACGAAAACCAAAGCAGTATTAAATCAACTCGTTGCCGATTTGAGCCAGATGTCAATGATTATCCATCAGACGCATTGGTACATGCGTGGACCCAACTTTTTGAATTTGCACCCCTTGATGGATGAGTTCATGGAAGAAATTGACAGCCAACTCGATGTCATTTCTGAACGGCTGATTGCGCTTGATGGCAGTCCTTACTCGACCTTAAAAGAAATGGCCGAAAACACTAAGATTCAAGACTGGCCTGGTGAATGGGACAAAACAACCCCAGAACGCCTCGCACACTTAGTTGATGGCTATCGTTACTTGGAAGACCTTTACCAACACGGCATTGAAGTATCCGATGTTGAAAAAGACTTCAGTACCCAAGATATTTTCATTGGTCTCAAAACCGCAATTGAGAAGAAAATCTGGATGATTCAGGCAGAGCTTGGGTCGGCGCCGGAAGTTGATGAATAAAATAATATTAAAAAATCGGTAGGCTTATGGTAGATTGTAAAATTAATCCGAACGCCCATTTGGATATTGGACAGCCCTAGTTCACAAAAGGTTTCGATTTTAATTCGTTCGGAATAGGTTATACTAGACAAAAGATCAGCTCCTAAAAGATGGGTTTGTGGTAAACACCATTTTAAAGGAAGCTGATCTTTTTTGTCCGAACAGCGTTCGGATTAATTTTACAATCTACCTTAAAACTAAAACTCTCCACGATAGAATTATATCATATGTTGAGAGACGTGTTCTAAGCCCTCGTTCAGTGTTGAAATGGTATAATCTATCATAGTGAACATTCAAAAACGTTAGGAGAACGATTCATGAACAACAATGAACGATTATATAAAATATCTGAAATAGCTGATATTGCAAAGGTTAACAAAACTAAAGTGTGGCGGTACATTCGTGATAATAACATTTCAGAACGTTCAATGAAAGGAAACGCGAAACTATATTCCGAACACACTAAAGACGTTATTATAAAGGCGTTTTCAAGTGAATCCGTTCACCTTGCAACTGAAACGAAAGCAGATACGTCACGAATATTGCTTGAACAAATAGACATTTTGAAGAGCGAACTTGAACGAAAGAACGATCAATTAGATAAAATGCAGTCATTACTTGACCAGCAACAACAACTCAACTTGTCTACCAACCGTCAAAATGAAAAGCTACTCGATACCACTACGAACAACACCCCTTCACAGGACGATAGGCCTCTGCAAAACGACGATACAGACGTTTTAAAACCTACCGAGGGTAATTATGAGGGGAAAGAAACTAAGACGCCTAAAAAGGGCTTATTCGGCTGGCTGAGACGTTAAAAATACCCCTTTGTCATATTATCGGCAAAGGGGTATAATACTGTTT
>OBZA01000256.1_pt1 | contig 19805 bp, 20 predicted proteins | sample 1476871 | NCBI WGS metagenome assembly OBZA01 (sample SAMEA2580227, study PRJEB22360) | human gut metagenome | biome: human gut; feature: human-associated habitat; material: faeces | place: Denmark | collected 2008/2010
AACTAGAAAATTTAAAAACGTTTGGTGCTGAAAAAATATTTACAGAAAAACAGTCTGGGAAATCTATTGAAAATAGACCGGTACTTCAAGAAGTTCTTAATTTTGTAAGAATGGGAGATCGATTCGTTGTGGAGTCTATTGACCGTTTAGGACGTAACTATGATGAAATTATTGAAACTGTGAACTATTTAAAAGAAAAAGATGTACAGTTAATGATTACAAGTCTACCTATGATGAATGAAGTGATTGGTAATCATTTACTGGATAAATTTATGAAAGATTTAATCATTCAAATCTTAGCAATGGTTTCAGAACAAGAGAGAAATGAAAGTAAACGTCGACAAGCTCAAGGTATTCAAGTCGCAAAAGATAAAGGTGTATATAAAGGACGTCCTTTACTCTATTCACCGAATGCGAAAGATCCTCAAAAACGTGTTATCTATCATCGAGTTGTCGAAATGTTAGAAGAAGGACAAGCAATTAGTAAGATTGCGAAAGAAGTTAATATTACAAGACAGACAGTTTATAGAATTAAAAATGATAAGGGATTATGTTGGTAAATGGATTGTCATTGCAAATGAGCGTTTCTCACAGCGTCCCAAAATATATGTTAATCATGTATTATGAGATTTTAATAATAAGACAGGAAAAAGAGAGAGCAAATACGCTCTCTCTTTTTTTCTATATTTTTTCTCAATAACGACGATCGTTATTGGAATTTAATTTCTAATACTTTTTTATTAGGAATACGCCTACGATATTTTTATTATAGAGGCTAAAGTATCTTAAAAATTTGGATAGTAGGTTTTTCAGGAATAAAAGTATAGTTGGCTTTAATATATAATTAAGCTAAGCTATCATTTATATTTACTCGATTATAATTCGCACTTCAACGTTTTAATAACGTAAAAATTAAAACGTAGTTTCATTTATCTTTAGTAATATCTTTTTAAACACTACAGTTTCTTCATTAGTTAAATTAGCGAAGTAATTATTATTAAGTTGATAGGCTTTCTTTTCTAATGTTGGCCATAAGTCTTTTGCTTTATTTGTACTGTTTATTAGCACAGTTCTTCTATTTTCATTATCAGTTTGACGTGTTATTAGATCCTTTTTGGACATCTTATCTAATATTCCAGATATTGTTGAAGGTTCTAAATTTAAAGTATTACCAATCGCTTTAGGTGTATTCAAATTACTATTAATCAAGCAATTCAAAACACCATATTCTGCTGGAGTAATATTATAGGGACTTAATAAACTTTTAAAATGTTTAAACACTCTATTCTGAGAAGTACTCAACAAATAATTTATACAATTATCTAATTCCACAACTAAAACCTCTCTTAAATCATTAGTATTGACTCGCTTATCATATCATGATAAGTTTTGTAGGAAAATAGTTTTGCAACAAAAACATACCTCTACAAAACAATTGTGAAAGAAGGCTAATAAATGTTCAATGCGGTAGTAGTGAGAAAAAGTGCATCAAATGTTAGTTATAAAGTAGAAACCGTTGATGAATCTTATTTATCGAAGGGTGATGTCTTAGTAAAAGTGGTATACTCTTCAATAAATTATAAGGATATGCTAGCTTTACAATATAACGGCGGTGTAATTAGAGATTATCCTATGATTCCTGGTATAGATTTTGCAGGTATTGTTGAATCAAGTTCGAATGATAAGTTTAAAGAAGGCGATAATGTATTAGTTACTGGTTATGATGTCGGCGTGACACATACAGGTGGATTTTCAGAATATGCACAAGTGCCTGGAGAGTGGATTGTTCCTATTCCCCAAGAAATGTCTATTAAAGAGTCTATGGTATATGGCACAGCCGGTTTTACGGCAGCATTATCAATTTTTGAACTAGAAAAATATGGAATGAATATCAAATCACAACCTGAAATTTTAGTGTCTGGGGCTACAGGTGGTGTGGGCAGTGTTGCTATACAAATTTTACGTAAAATTGGATATGAAAATATCACTGCTATCGTAAGAAAAGAAAAGCAAATAGAAATCGCAAAAAAATTAGGTGCAAAACAAGTAATAATAATTGAAGATGATAATAAACCACTTAAAAAAGGTATTTTTGATTATTTCCTAGATACAGTAGGGAATAATGTAACATTATACGGTTTAAAACGTCTAAATTATCAAGGTGTTGCTACTGTATGTGGAAATGTAGCAGGAAATTCACTTAACGCTAATATATTACCGTTTATTCTTAGAGGTATTAAATTAATTGGCATTGATTCTGTATGTGTTGATCATAATATCCGTGAAGATATATGGAGTAAGTTAGCAAATGAATGGAATATAGGAAATTCACTTCTATACAATGAAATTGGATTTGAAGAATTCTATAAAACGATAGATCAGCTTTTAAAAGGACAACATTTAGGAAGAACTATTTTAAAAGTATAAGTATGAGTATTCATTAATATATTTACTATTAATTCAATCATTTTGCATTTCTCTACTAACCAGTGTTATAATCTAGATAACGAAAATGATTAACAATTAATGCACCAATCCCCACACTATTGCAGTAGTGTGGGGATTTTTTCGATGCTGGCTTATAAAGTCGCCTATTAATTATTTGTTGCGTTTACTAAGCCAATAAGTATAATACGCAACAGCACAGCCACTGATGACTGGTGCTATGATGTGAACGAAAATGATTAGCAAAGTAATGCACCTCCTCTCTGCGCCTAAGTTGACGACTGAGAGATAGGCGACTTGTATATTATATCATCTCTGAATATTGGATTGAATCGCCTACTTTCTTAAATTAACAACATCTATTCTCATAGAATTTGTCTAATTAAGTGTAGACGATTCAGAAGTATATTTTTTGAGCTTAGATATTTTGCTAAAATATGTTTAAATTGTTAACGTTTCAGCATTTTAAACATTGCCTAATTTTATAATCTTTATTTATGTTATATTAAATAAAAAAGAGGTGTATTCATGTTAAATAAAATCTTACTTTTATTGCTCTCTGTTACTTTTATGTTGTTATTTTTCTCTTTACATTCAGTAAGTGCTAAACCAGATCCAAGACCTGGAGAATTGAATAGAGTTAGTGATTATAAAAAAAACAAAGGTACTATGGGGAATGTTGAATCCTTATATAAGGATAAAGCGGTAATAGCAGAAAATGTTAAAAATACTAGACAATTCTTAGGACATGATTTGATTTTTCCTATTCCTTATTCAGAATACAAAGAAGTTAAAAGTGAATTTATAAATAAAAAAACAGCTGATAAATTTAAAGACAAACGGTTAGATGTGTTTGGAATACCCTATTTTTATACATGTTTAGTACCTAAGAATGAATCAAGAGAAGAATTTATTTTTGATGGAGTTTGCATATACGGGGGCGTTACAATGCACTCCACAGCTGATAGTATATCCAAAAATATAATTGTTCCAGTTACTGTAGATAATAAACAACAGTTCTCTTTTACAATTAGTACAAATAAAAAAACGGTTACGGTACAAGAGCTAGATTATAAAGTAAGGAATTGGTTGACTAACAATAAAAAATTATATGAATTTGATGGGTCGGCATATGAGACGGGTTATATCAAATTTATTGAAGAAAATAAAGATAGTTTTTGGTACGATTTGTTTCCTAAAAAGGATTTGGTTCCCTTTATACCTTATAAATTTGTAAATATTTATGGAGATAATAAAACTATAGATGCTTCGAGTGTTAAGATAGAAGTTCACCTGACTACAACGTGATTCATACGGTTGATACTTTTGATACTTTTGATAGATGTACTACGTATATGATTTTTTTATAGTAGGTTCTGCTCTTATTTTTAATAAGTCTACAGAACCAAAGGTAGACTTATTAATACAATTAGGCTTGTATATAAATATATATCGATATGCATGTTTTCAGATTCTATGATTTTATTATCTTGGTATATTTTTAATAATTTGTCTGGATATTGACCTATAACATTAAATAAATCATAACTAACCAACGGTTCTTTTGAGGTATGAAACACGATTAGTCCTTTCTGAATTTTACCATCAAAGGTACTAGGGTTGTATAAATTATATTGTTTATGTAAATAATATCTTGCCTGAAGATCTAGTTCTTGAATGGTTACTTTTTTCTTATTTGTTTTAACTATATCTAGCGGAACAACAGTTCTGATGCTATCAATCCATAAATTAATAGGTATTTTTTTAGTATCATAAAGTTGATTGTTTTCATGCAGTGTTACTCCACCATACATACATGCTGTTTTATTTGGTTTACCACCAGAACATTGAAAACCATAATAAGATCCGTATAGATCTACTTGTTTGCCTTTAAACTTATTAACTGTTTCTTTTGAATCGAATTGTACCAATAAGTCGTTATACTGTGAATGACTTATGAAAAAACTTTTAAATAATAGTGTGTAATCTAAAAATTGATCTTCTGTCATTATCTTTTCAGAGATACCCTTTTCGTTAAAGAAGTATATATGTCTGAGGTTATTTAAAGTAATACTACTTAACTCTGATTTTTTGTGCAAATTCTTTTCTTTAATTGTTTCATTTTTGCTATCGCTGTAAACTAAAGGGGTTATTAGTAGTGTTAACGTCAGGGAGAAAATCAGTATAAATATTGTTTTTTTCATTGTGTTAACTCCTTAAATATAAGTTAGCTGCATTTAGTAATGCTGGCTGATTCTTTTATCATGCAAGACTTTAAAAAATAGGATGTTGAAATATTGAAGATAGAAATAAATATTATACTTAATCAAATTACTTACAATTAAGAATATTTTAAGAGATTACTTTTTAGAAACTTCAAATTTTAATAATTTGTCTACTTTGGGATTGAACTCTGCTGCTTTAGCCTCAACATTGGCAACAGGCACACTAACTAATCCGGCTGTTCCTATGGCACCAGTTAATATTAATCCAGACATAGCTACTTTTGTTAATAAAGAAAAAGTCATAGTTATCCTTCTCCATTCTTTTATTATTTTTTAACAACTATACTATAAATACATCATGATGTATTTATAGTATAGTTTTTTATATTAAAATAAAATTACTACGAATTAATAATTATTAAAATATTTATTTAAAAAATATTTAAATAAATATAAAGTATATTTAAAATTTTATTAATGATGGTTTCTTCGATAAAATGTTTTAATTATTAAGAGAGACTTGATCTGTTTAGACCAAGTCTCAAATTATTAAAGATAATATTTGTTGGAGTGTATGAAATGGATCAAATATATTGATATAATGAAAGTGAGCAAGTTGGATAGATTGCGGCTAGTCTCTTGAAAAAAGGGATTCCTATGTTTATAGTTGGTACTTCTAGGAAGGACTAGCATGTCTTATTTCGAAATGCTGATGGTTGTATTAACAATTATGAGTTTAGTCTTAATTAGTAATCAAAACTCTGAATGTATTGTCTACATAATCGGTGTAACAATAATATATATCCGAAAGATTAAAGTACTCTATAAAAGAATCATTTAAAGGTGCTCAAATTTATTGAAAAAAGGTGGAATATGAAAAAATTTAACATTCTTATTGCATTACTCTTTTTTACTAGTTTGGTAATATCTCCTTTAAACGTTAAAGCCAATGAAAACATTGATTCAGTAAAAGAGAAAGAATTGCATAAAAAATCTGAATTAAGTAGTACCGCGCTAAATAATATGAAACATTCTTATGCAGATAAAAATCCAATAATAGGAGAAAATAAAAGTACAGGAGATCAATTTTTAGAAAATACTTTGCTTTACAAAAAATTTTTTACTGACCTTATCAATTTTGAAGATTTATTAATAAACTTCAATTCAAAAGAAATGGCTCAACATTTCAAATCTAAAAATGTAGATGTTTACGCTATAAGATATAGCATTAATTGTTATGGTGGTGAAATAGATAGGACTGCTTGTACATATGGAGGTGTCACTCCACACGAAGGTAATAAATTAAAAGAACGAAAAAAAATACCAATCAATTTGTGGATAAATGGTGTACAAAAAGAAGTTTCTTTAGATAAAGTTCAAACAGATAAAAAAAATGTTACCGTACAAGAATTAGATGCACAAGCAAGGCGCTATTTGCAAAAGGATTTAAAATTGTATAATAATGATACTCTCGGAGGAAAAATACAGCGCGGAAAAATAGAGTTTGATTCTTCTGATGGGTCTAAAGTCTCTTATGATTTATTTGATGTTAAGGGTGATTTTCCCGAAAAACAATTACGAATATACAGTGATAATAAAACATTATCCACAGAGCACCTTCATATTGACATCTATTTATATGAAAAGTAGTCAATTCAAATACTTTAACATCAGACACTAAAGCCATTTCAAAGAATGCTAAAGATTTATTAATCGGTATCGAAAAAATTCAGGAGACTTACTAGATAAAGCAAAAGAAAGAGCTAATAATCTAAATATTGAAGAAAACAGAAACTTATAAAAATATGGGGTGGAATTTTACAAATTATACAAGCTATCATCAATTTCTTTTCAAGCTTATTTAATCGTCTTTTAATAAATGTGTAGGAGATTTTAGATGCTATCAATAACATAGTCTTAAAGAGAGTTGTAACGAACGTAATAAATTATAATAGTAGTTTACCTGGGTCGAATAAAACGATATGCAATGCATTTGTTGATGACAAAAAATGTATTACATATCTAAATTAATCCATAGAAAATGCCAATTCTTGATATAATATCACTTTGCAACAGAACCGTTGCCCCATCTCAAGTGCCTTCTACTTACTTTTAATATTCATTTAATATATTGTTGATGAATTTTTAATTGTAATATACATTATTTAACTTAATAATTATATTTCATCATTATGTGAGCGCTTTTAGCGAACAAAAATTAACTTAGACTAGAGATGGATAAATATGGCTTTAGGTATATTATCAAAATTGGCAATGGCAGGTATTGTTTTAACTAGCGTTACAGGCGCTGCAACTCTAGGAGGCGTTTCTAGTATTGCTCATGAAGTACATGCAGAGGAAAACGCTAATCAAGAACACTTTGAGAAAACTTTAGAAGGTAAGGTATTAAATTTCAAAGATGTATTGAGTAAAAATACAATATCAATAAAAGACTTCAGTAAAGCAGTTGAAAATGAATTGAAAAATAAAGGCTTTGACCCTAGTGAGTATAAACTTAAATTTAAGGTAAAAGTAGGACATAGTGTGTATCAAAGTAGTGATGGAGGAAATTTAATTGTTGGTAATGAACATATTGGCACTGCAACTGCCGAATTCAATCCTACTAAACACAAATTAGGGGTATATGAATCTGAAATAGAAAAGATTATTGATTATATTATTAAAAATATTACATCTAAGGACTTAGATGTTTCAGTAAATATGCAAAACAAGATTTTTCAATATATTCATTTACAATATTTACGTACTGACGCCGGAAGAATTAATTTTATGAATTTAATTGAAAATCCGTTTACATATAAACCTAGAAAAAAACCTATCGATCTAGATGAAATACAAAAACACAAAAATACAATAATAAAGTTTAATGAAATTTTTAAGCAAGGCAACAACCTAGAAAACTTATTAAAAAGAATGAAAAAACCATCTAACATGAATTTTCATATTGCAATAAGTGAAGATAATTTATTAACTAGTGATAATCCAGTAATCGCTACTGATAATTGGAACCAAATAATGCTTCCAATTACTCCAAATATTCTTATAGAATTTCAAGAAGATAAAATTAACTCATCTAACGATTTAAGAGTAATATTAAAAAAAAATAAAACAAGATATGTAAATGAAGCAACAATTAATACAGCAAATTATTTTATTATATCAAATAAAGAGTTTACCCGTTATCAATATAAATATATAGACAATCGCTTTAATAATAAGAATTGGGAGATTGGTTATCCTCATGTAAATTTGAAAAATTAAAAACTTTTCTAGCATTATACATATTACAACTTTTGTTCCTTCTTTTTAATACTATTGAAAGATTGTTTTTTGCATTTCTCCACTAACTAGTGTTATAATTTAGCCAACAAATAGTGTACTAGCATGATAAACACCGAGCCCGATAACTACTGCGAATAGTTATCGGGCTCTTTTGGTGTATTAACTATATGTCGTCGCTAAATTACTTCTCACGATTATTCAGCCAATGAGAAAATAATGTGAGTATAACTCCTACTACGATAGGAGCTATAATAGTTACAAATAGTGTACTGAACATGATGTCACCTCCTTCCATGCTAAATACAGCACAGAAGTAAACGACGACCTTTGTATTATATCATTTCTAATAATTGAGTTACAGATAACTTCCGATAAGTTAAATTATGAAAACCATTCTCTCCAATTCTTTGTAGTTATACATAAAAAAGTATATGGCATCACCATCTTAATTATAAAATCACCTGTTCAATTTATCCCTAGTTCAGTATAAAGTCTTTTCAAAAATAAATTAGGTATTTATAGAGTAAGAGATCTAGACAGTAATAAAGAATCTGAAAAATACTTAATTAAAACATCCCAATCCCACCAAACTACTATTACCATTAGTAGAATTGATCCGCTTATTAAGGTATCTCTTGTTGATAAACCTTTTTGAGTTTTACTACTGTTCCTTTATTTTCTCTGAATATAACTTTATGTAACTCATCATAATGTTTAAATAACTTACATCTCATATATGCTTTATACACAAGTGTAAATTATACTTGTGTTAATTACACTTGTGTAACTTACACGACTATTTTTCAATTATCAAAATTAGACCTTTTTAAATAAACTTTTATAAACAATGTAGACAACGTAATATAATTCTATGATCAGTATCAATGGCAAAGTAAAAAAACTGATATACATAAATATATCTGTCCATTTTTGTAATTTAGTAAACATATCAATTATGCTCGGTAAATTCCAAGCTAAATAAACTGTTGGAATACTACATATAAAAATAAAAATGGAGATTCTCTTTTTTTTGCTTCTGTCTTGAAATTTTAAAAAGATTTTTTGTATATCTTCCATTGCTATCCATGATTTTTTATCTTGTATTTTAAATGTTAAATTATCTATATCTGTAACATTCTTTTCAGTTTGAATACCTTCGCCATCTTTTAAAATTAATTTATCTTTTCCGTTGATATAGACACGGTCAATGATTTCTCTTTCTATAACCTCGTTATTATTCTTTTCTAAAAAGAATCGCTTATTTCTACGTTCTCCAAGAAAAGGAATTGTAACTATTGGAAACAACATGGCATACATAATGATTAAAATGGTGAATGAACCAATGTTATCCCATTTAGATATATATTCCATAACTTCGTCTTTAGGATAGGCACTCAATGAAAAAAATATCATCGACACCAAATATATCAGTGCTCCAATAGTAATCAAAATAAATAACCGCGTATTTTTTAATACCATCTTTATTTTCTCAACATTTCGAGTCTGATATAAGTCATTTTTATTCAATAGTTTTACAATACTAATAACAATAGGAATTAAAATTAAAAACCACACATCTTTAAGAATATCGTATAAACTCATCCAAAATTCTATGTCCTTTAAACTCAATTTTCACACCTCATTATGATATAAATAAATTGTTAATCCTTATCTTTTATACCTTTATTTATATCCTCAATCAAGTTTCCTTTTGGCGTTAAAATGGATATATCTTTGTTATTTATTCCACGCATGAATGTTTTGAATTTCAATACATTTTAACTATAAAATAGCTCAAACTTTTTTAACTGTTGTTATCATGTTTAATAATCTACTGATTCAAGTAACGCTAAAATTTTGTCTTGTTTACTCGCAACTGCTTTTAAATTTTTTGTATTTTGCGCTTGCTGATATGATTGTTCTGCATATGATTTTTGACAACTTTCCAGTGGATATAGCTGTTCTAATGTTTCTGATATTAATTCATTTCTCGATATGTTTTTCTCTTTAGCTAATCCTCTTAATCAATCTAGCAATTCACTATCTACATTTCTAATTTTCAGTTCTTTGTTAGCCAAAATAACCCAACTTTTCTCATTAAAAAGGTGTCACACTTTTGTGACACTAACAAAATTTTGGCCCCCACATCAAAAAATACTAGATCCCTTGAAATATCTGGCTTCGCCAGATCACCCATTTTCAAATGGGTACAAATTCCCCTTATGCTCTTACAAGATTTTTACTGATTTTCACGTTTTTACTAAAACGCTCATAATATACATATAATTTTTTCATACCATGTAAGAAAAAATTATCAAATCAAATGTTAAAAGCACTAATTTTTACACTATATTTAAGATGTATCTATAACAAAAGAAGTGTTCAAAATAAAACCATAAAATATTGTTACCTACCTGATGAAAATAGAACATGTATTTATCAATTTTCCCAACTTATATCTCATTTTAATTTGGTTAATAAACAAGATTGGATTACATTTTCTAAATATGATTTTATACAAATCATTTATTACGATCACTTTAAAATCAAACATATTTATGTTTATCTTCGTAGACGCATTCCCTTTTTATAGCGTTATACTATTTATAATAGCTTGTTATTTCTATATAGTATCAAGACAAGAAGAAACTCGTTTCACTCGTTCCAAAAAACGCTTTATCATTATTCACAATTTATCAAAAATAATAGAATCATAAACAACCCATGGTCCTTGAATCGCTCTTTCATAAGTGATATTTACTGAAACAGTCTTATTTACACAAACATATTTACCTTTATTAGCAAAATCATGATTATATAAAATTTTTACATCAAAATCTATTGTAAAGTTAGATTCTGTAAAGTCATTTCTATTTAAATACATGGCACCTAATAATAAAGCTGAAAAAATACTTGGTAATCTCAATTCGAATGAATCTCCGCCATCAAGAACTGATATTTTTTCTTTTGTCGTTTCTTCCAAACCAAAAACTTTATCCCAACCATAAGTATCATTACCAAACATATCTTTTTCTATATCAAAATTGTTTTCTTTTTCTTCTAATGCTTTACTTAATAAATAATCAAAAGTATCATTTTTCCTCACATCAATAGATACAGACAAATCTATAATTCTTACTTGCGTTGTATTAATAAATGTTAATAAAACATCATATTCCTGTAGCTTTTCGTAACCTCCAATATCTAAATTAATACCTATGTAATCTACAGTTTGCTTATTTTGAGATTCTAAAAAAAGTTGAGGTCTTAAAAGATTATTATCTTTTTTTCTCTGATAAAACACAGTATATATTGAAATACCTAAAGCAAAAATAGATATTCCTAAAGAAATACAAGCAATCAAATCAATAATCCTCCTTTAAATTAGTTTAAATAATCATATCAATTTTTTTAGAAGAATAAGCAGTCAAATTATTAAAAATTTATTCCAATTGCTTTATTGACGATGAGTAAAAGTATCGAAAGTTTTAATCTTCATGATATCTCTCCTTTTATAAAAAATAGCAATCCTTATTACAATGTTAAATGCCCTTATTTTGAATTTTAAGGGGCATTTTAAAGGTTTAGGGGTAAATCATATATTTTTTCTATCCAAAACTTATATACGCTTTTAAAACGAAAATATGAGCCAAATACATATATGCTAATTTCACAAACAAAAATTTCAGCAAAAACAATGACTATTTTGTAACACTGTCCATTTACATGCAAATTAAAAATTAGCATAAAATCCTTTAAAACTTTCCCGTGTTTTTCTAAATTCCTGCAGAGCGTTTTTTATCAAAAATCGAGAATTTTTAATTTATCTCTAAGAACTCTGTAAGAGCATAAGGAGAATTTGCTATCATTCAAAAATGATAGGTCTGGCAAAGCCAGACATTCTAAGGGTTTTAAGTAATTTTAAAGTGATATCATAAAAAGCTGTAGTGTCACGCTTTTGTGACACAATATATTGCGGTTGTCACAGTTTTGAGACACTACATACAGCATTTGTCACAAAAATAAGACAGTACTTTTTTACAAAAAAATCAATAAAAAAGACATCAGTCATCACTAATGTCTTAAATAATAATTTTGCTTTTCGAAATTCCAAATTGCTGTAATTGAATGTGCTTTTTCCTCTTCGTCTGTTGTTTTATCTTCGTCACTTGTATTAATTAAATTACCATCTTCAACATTATCTAAATTTAAAATTTTATGCTTTTGTTTAAGCAATCTACCATAACTTAACATACGTTTTCGATACAAACCTTTTTCTAGATCACTGATAATTTCTTGATTTTTTTCATCGCTATCAGTTAAAAAGTCAGATGATTTAACGGAATATTTTGATGTCTCCTTGATAGCAGACGCAATATCTTTATCTCCTTTTTGGTTTGATCGCTTTAATATTTACGACAGGTCGATAATTTACTTTTAATGCTTGTTGCCATAAATCAACCAATTCTGTTTGTGTAATATATTTTTTCTTTCTAAAATACGCATTTTCAACACACAACAAAACGTGCATATGTTGATTATAACTACCGTCATTTTTATTAACTGTTACTTCAGTTGAATGCATAAAGCCAATTAAATTTTTACTGATTTTTTTATATTTAAATAATCTTCTAAACGACTCAGTTAAATGTGTTAAATTTTGTTCTAACGTATCTCCACCTATTGCATTTCGTATTGATAATGTAAGAAACAACCAACGAGAATTCGGCTTTTCTTTAAACACTTCTTCAATCACTTTTTGGGATTGATAACTATTTTTCATAGAACGTCTCCAATTACAAACTGGACATAACTTTGATTACCAGAAGTTCTCACTATATAAAAGGCACTAAAAGTTATAAACTTTTAGTGCCTAATTAATTATTTTAGCTACCAAACAAACGACTCCAAAACCCCTTTTTAGGTGTTTCTACTTCCCTGTCCTCAGGTCCACTCTCTATTTCTTCAGATAGTTTATCATCTCTCTTTAATACGTCTTCGTTTGCACTGTCATCCTTTTTCGCTTTAGTTATGCCCTTATGATTTAATTCTGCTTCTATTGGTTGTATTTTCTTTTGTTGCTGGTTGCTATTTTGATATTCTTCAGTAAAAGTTGCTTCTTGCGGATTAATGCTTTGTCTATCATTAGTCGCTGTATCAAAAGAGTAATTAAGCTGTCTTTCTTCTTCTAATTGGTTTTCTAGTTTTTGAATCTTTTTATTACTTTCTAAAGCTAATATTTGTTGATTCTCCAACAGTTTATTTAATGTATTAACATTGCTATTTTGTTGATCTAGTTGTTTAGTTAAATTCTCAATATATTTTTCATCATTTTTAGCTCTAGTTTCAAAGATTTCTATTTGCTTTTCTAATTCATTTACTTTTGTTTTTAATGACTCAAAACTATTTGAATTATTGTATATATGCTTTTCAAACTCTGCAGTATTTTCATTAAATCTTTCTTTTTTTATTGATTCTTTATTTTGCATTGTCCTTTCTTTCTTAGTGATCTTTTCTATAATTTTTAAACAATCATTATCATTAATATAATTAATTCCATTTTCTTTTTTAAAAGATATATTTAAGTTTTTAGCATTATTAACAATAGTTTGTTTAGTTACATTCAATTCATCAGCAACCATTTTAATAGTTTTCATAACATTCATCCTTAGGTACATAAATTGGTACCTAAATTTTACCACCTAACAAATATTTTTTCATCTTTCGATATCTAAATTTACTACCTATTTCACTAATTTAGCACCTAATTAGCCGTTAAAACCTTCTATAGGTGGCTAATTAGGTGCTAAATTAGTGAATTTTTATCATTTTAAAGTTACAATGTTCTTTCAACTAAACTTAAAAAGCTTTATATACAATCTTAAAAGTGTTAATATTACTTTGTGAATATTAAAAGAGTCGATACTATTGGCGTAGCATCGACTCTCGGTAATAAAACGATTCGCATTCGTCTGTTTATATAATTTTTTGATACTTGTATTATATATATCTAATCATATAAGTGCAAGTACAAAACATATAACCTACGTAAAAATTGTTTTATTACCTCTATCCAAAAAGTGGAAATGAGGTTTTTATTATGCCCAATTTTGAGAAATACAATTTATCACAAGTAAAAACTGAAAGATTTTACCAACTGCCTAAATATTTGTTCGAAGATGCATATTTTAAGAAAATGTCAGCAGAAGCCAAAATTATGTATGCATTATTAAAAGATCGTTTCGAATTATCCATCCAAAATGAATGGGTAGATAGAAATAATAACATTTACTTTATTTTCAGTAATAAACATTTGTGCGAGTACTTAGGTTATGGAGAACAAAAAATCATAAAATTGAAAAAAGAGTTAGTAAATTTTAATTTATTAACTCAAGAGCGTGTTGGCCTTAATAAACCAAATAGATTATATTTATTAAAACCAAATTATGATATTGAAGCAAGTCTTACCAAGGAACTTCCAAATTCACAGTTCCAGAACAATGAATCTGGAAGTTCTAGAACTGTGAATTTAAGTGGTCAAGAACTTCCAAATTCACAGTCTAATGATACTGAGTTAAATAATACTAATTATATAGAAAATGAGGATAATGATACGTATGATATGAATGATATTATATCTAATACTTTAATAAATAATAATCATCATTCGAATCATACAAATCATCAAAAAACTGAATTTAATAATGACGCCCTTAAGTTCCAAGTACTCGAAGAATTGCCACAACAACTTCAAGACTATTTAAGTAAATTTGAAATTAGAGAAATTCGGATTATTAAAAGCGTATTACTCAAAGGGAAAAAGTCATTTAATACTTCACATGATACTTATTATCGTTTAGAAGATGTTGAGTTTGAAATTGTAAGTGTATTGAAACGTTTTAAAGCGATGTTGCTACAAAAGAATGAAACCGTTGAAGCTATGCAAGGTTATTTAATGCAATCCATTAAAGCTGAACTTGAAGAAACACATGCCCTTTATATGCGCCGTAAAAACATGAAACAATATAATATCTTTAATCAATAATTCAAATGATTTTATAACAATCAAAGAGACATCAAAATATTCCGTTAAATCATCTGACTTTTTAACTGATGACGACGAAAAAAATCAAGAAATTTTAAGTGATCTAGAAAAGGTTTGTATCGAAAACGTATGTTAAGTTATGGTGGATTACTTAAAGAAAAGCATAAAATTTTAAACTTAGACGATGCCGAAGATGGTAATTTGATTAATACAAGTGATGAAGATAAAACGACAGACGAAGAAGAAAAAGCACATTCGATTACAGCAATTTGGAATTTCGAAAAGCAAAATTATTATTTAAAAAATTTAAGGAGTTAAAAATATGAACACTAAAATTTTAACTGGAATGACTGGAAGTTCTTTAGAACGAAAAATCAATAATTTTATTAATGATAACCAAATCGAAGTCATTGATATTAAGTTTTCAAGTTCTGTATTTTATTTTGGGGTAATGATTATTTATAAATAATTAAAGAGTTTAAGACATTAGTGATGACTGATGTCTTTTTTTACTGTTTTTTTATAAAAAAGCACTGTCTTATTTTTGTGACAAATGCTGTATGTAGTGTCACAAAAGTGTGACACTTAAGCTTTTTATGACCCCACATAAAAATATTGTTGAAGCTTTGAATTGTCTGGCTTTGCCAGATACCCCATGTATACATGGGGTCAAATTTCCCTTATGCTCTTACGTAGTTACGGAGTTCTTAGAGAAAAAATAAAAATTCTCGATTTTGATAAAAAATGTCTTGCAGGAATTTAGAAAAACATGGGGGAAGTTTTAAAGGATTTTATGCTAACTTTTAATTTGCATGTAAATGGGCAGTGTTTAAAAAAATAGTCATTGGTTTTATTTAAAATTTTGTTTTTGAAAATAGCATATATGTATTTGGCTCATATTTGCGTTTTAAGAGATTATGTAGGAAAACTATATGATTTACCCCTGAATCTTTAAAATACCCCCTTAAAATTCAAAATAAAGGTATTTATAATTTGAGTAAGTCTTGTGATAAAGTTTTTTAAAAAAGGAGTCTTTATTTTGAATAAAGACACAGTGTTAGATAAAGGTTACGTTATAGCAACTATTTTAAATGTTTTCTTTTTACTTGGATTAATTTTTATATCTCATTTTGAAAATTTATATATATTAATTCTGTATGTTATTTTGATGGGAATAAATGCTATTTATTTGGTTGTTAAGGTTTTGAATTTCAAAAAGAATAATTAGAATATTTGAGAGGATTTTGAAACGAGTTTCTTCTTGTTTTCACACTGTTTTTTTATTCCTATTGGTGTTGTTGCTTACTTTTTGTTTTTCTATAAAGATGATGATTTTGACGAGATGGAAGAAAAATATGATTATCATGAAGATAATAAAAAATAGACGACGCATTTATGCCGAGAAAATTTATTGTGCGTTGAGAAGAAGCCTTAACTAAACTTGGAGACGAATGTCGGCATAGCGTGAGCTATTAAGCCGACCATTCGACAAGTTTTGGGATTGTTAAGGGTTCCGAGGCTCAACGTCAATAAAGCAATTGGAATAAAGCACCTATGATTATTTAAAAATATAAGTTATAATACATTCAAAAATATTTTTGAATGGGGTGTATTATGATTCAAACGGTTGTTGCTGCTGCTGTTCTTTATATTGCTACAGCAGTTGATTTATTAGTAATTTTATTAATATTTTTTGCTAGAGCAAAGACTAGAAAAGAATATAGAGATATTTATGTTGGTCAATATTTAGGGTCTATTATTTTAATATTAGTTAGTTTGTTTTTAGCTTTTGTATTAAATTATGTTCCAGAAAAGTGGATATTAGGTTTATTGGGTTTAATACCAATTTATCTTGGAATTAAAGTGGCTATTTATGATGATTGTGAAGGAGAAAAGAGAGCTAAAAAAGAATTGAATGAAAAAGGATTGTCTAAATTAGTTGGTACGGTTGCAATTGTTACGATAGCAAGTTGTGGCGCCGATAATATTGGTTTATTTGTTCCGTATTTTGTGACATTAAGTGTTACTAATTTATTACTTACTCTGTTTGTCTTTTTAATTTTAATTTTCTTCTTGGTGTTTACTGCACAAAAATTAGCTAATATCCCAGGAATTGGAGAAATTGTTGAGAAATTTAGTCGTTGGATTATGGCTATCATTTATATAGCTTTAGGTTTATTTATTATTATTGAAAATGACACTATTCAAACAATTTTAGGATTTATATTTTAATTTAGGGTGTGATTTTATATGAGTTATGAAAATACTTGTGATGTGATCTGTGTACATGAGGATAAAGTTAACAATGCTTTAAGTTTTTTAGAAGATGATAAATCTAAGAAATTACTTAACATTTTAGAAAAAATTTGTGATGAGAAGAAATTGAAAATCATATTATCTTTGATTAAAGAAGATGAGTTGTGTGTTTGTGATATTTCTTTGATATTGAAAATGAGTGTTGCTTCAACTTCACATCATTTAAGGCTTTTATATAAAAATGAGGTACTTGATTTTTATAAAGATGGAAAGATGGCATATTATTTTATTAAAGACGATGAAATAAGAGAGTTTTTCTCTAAAAATCATGAGGGTTTTTGAAACGAGTTTCTTCTTGTCTTGATACTATATAGAAATAACGCTCTTTTCTAAAATCCTTTTGAAGCGTTGATATGACGGCGTTTCATACTGTTTTGCTTGGGGAAAATAAAATTTGATATAAAAAAACTCCAGTAATATGATTGAGGTGTCTAATCTAAATCAATACTGGAGTTCTTTTTATATGCAATATAATACTACTAGAAGTATAACCGAAAATCAAGATAATAAAACGTTAAAAGATATGACGAAAAGTGGGAAACAACGCCCATGGAGAGAAAAGAAAATAGATAATGTAAGGTTCTGTTGCAAAGTTAAAAAATAAGTGTCTAACCTTATGTTTAAAGTAATACTTTGTATTAACTAGCTAGCATGATGCTAATTACACGGCATGGCGAAAACCCGTAGATCTGAAGAGATCTGCGGTTCTTTTTATATAGTTCATAAATACATTCAATGCCTGTGTATTTTATTCCGATTGCTTTATTGTCGTTGAGCCTCGGAACCCTTAACAATCCCAAAACTTGTCGAATGGTCGGCTTAATAGCTCACGCTATGCCGACATTCGTCTCCAAGTTTAGTTAAGGGTTCTTCTCAACATCAATAAATTTTCTCGGCATAAATGCGTCGTCTAACTTTTTTTATAATGTTTATCAAACCACGATGAAAAAAATATAAAAAAGACTGTATAAAGAATAAACCAAGTATCTAAATGATTTTGATTCATTTGCTTATAAATAAAAAACAATAAAAAAATACCAAGAATAATTTGTAAAATAAATAAAGACCTCTTCAAAAAACCACTCCTTTTAAAAAACTTTATCTCAGGACTTATTCAAATTATAAACACCTTTATTTTGAATTTTAAGAGGGTATTTTAAAGATTTAGAGGTAAATCTTATAGTTTTCTACTTAAAAATCTATACAAGCTCTTAAAACGCAAATATGAGCCAAATAAATATATGGTAATTTCACAAACAAAAATTTCAGCAAAACCAGTGACTAATTTTTTAACACTGCCCATTTAAAATGCAAATTCGGAACGATTTATTGCTAATTTTTAAATTTGCATGTAAATGGGCAGTACGTAAAAATCGCCCGTCCTGGTGTCGAAAAAACGAACAGAAAAAATAAAATTAAAATATAGTAATCTTTTTATTTTTTACAGGTAGGTTTCCCCATAATTTAGTACTGCATCAGAAATTTATCTGTACTTAGAAATGACGACGTATTTTTTCTATACGTTTATGACATTTATTCTACATTGATCCAAATCATAAAAATGTGTTTAAAATGTCCTAAAAAGGTTTTAAAAGGACGATTTTTTTATATTACGTATTTTTGTACTCAAAATTAGAGAATGCTCTAAATGACCTCTTAAAACGCAAAAAAAAATATATATCAAAAAGACATGTATTTTTAAAAAAATTGATGTGTATGATGCATGTCTTTTGTGTATGTTTTATATACATAAAGTATATGTATACGTAACCCGTATGTATACATAACGTTATGGTTTTTATACATATGAGTTAAAAAAGTGATGTCACTTTTTTTCTAGGAAAAATAACTCGGCACTGCCGAGTTCACCACGTTATGGGTCTGCCAAAATATAAAAGTGGTGGCACTTTCCCTTATGCTCATGACTTTATGTATAAAAGTTAGAGGTACTTTTATGCCGAGAAAACTTTTTGAGAGATTAATTTTTTTATTTTTTTATTTTTTACTTTTATTTTCTTCAAATATTTTGTAAATCTCTTTATGAGTAAATAAAAGATAGAAGCATAAAGAATAAATGAAAATTTGAAAATATAAATTTATATGAATGTTGTAGAAAATCTTCAAAATTATTAAGTTTAATACGATCATATTAGCAGTTATAAAGAATATGAATAAGATAATATTATTAAATTTCTTTTTGTATTTTATATGTAAAAATATTATAAAAAGTTCAAGAAAAATAAGTTACTATAAAGAATAATGCAATATAGCCAATGTTATAAAACATATTATTTGAATACCAATTTATTGTTATTAAAGAACTTATATTTAAATTATCTGCTAATGATTGGAAACCTATTATGCTAAAAAATGGTATTGAGAATACTAATACGGATATAGGTATGATTATTATTCCGAGTAAGAACGTTACAATTATAAAGTTCAATAAGTACTCTTTGTTTACTTTTTTC
>OBZA01000258.1_pt1 | contig 19740 bp, 8 predicted proteins | sample 1476871 | NCBI WGS metagenome assembly OBZA01 (sample SAMEA2580227, study PRJEB22360) | human gut metagenome | biome: human gut; feature: human-associated habitat; material: faeces | place: Denmark | collected 2008/2010
TTTCTTTTGGACGGTACCATGTGTTGGCAGTGAAGTAACCATCAACAAGTTCGATCTCTTTATCAGTTGTACCATAAAAGGCATTTTTATCACCATTTACAGTAACGTTTGTGTTTGTGCTGTCAGCTGATGAACCTGTTCCGCCGTTCTTGTCGAAACGGTAATCTTTTTGGTTAGACAATTCACCGGTCTCAGCGTTAAAGTATTGGCTTCCGCCGTTACGTTCGAGGACATAGTTCTTACGAATAGTACCGTCATCTTCAACATAGTATTGTTTTCCATCAATTGTTTTGATGTGGCTTGGACCATCAGTTACTACATTGTTAGTTGCTGGAAGGTCGTTATTTACTACTGTGACCGTATTATTGCCGTTAACTGGAGTAGCACGACGGCCTCCTGTAGGACCACGGCGGGTACCAGTCGCACGACGTTCACGTGTCGCTGCACGGTCTGTAACTGTTGTTGTATCAGTTGTAGTATTGTTATTTGTTGTATCAACAGCTGTATCGTTGGTTGCTGTTGTATCTGTTGTAGTTGCCACACGATCAGTGCCGACTGTCGCTGCCGTATCAACAGCATTCGCTACAACTGTATTTGTTGTATCAGTTGTCAAATCGAAAGTTGCTGTTGGAGCTGCTTGGTCAGTTGCGGCATTGTTTGTCGTTGCAACTGCTGTAGTTGGATCCTGAGCAGTCGTTGTATCGTTAGATACAGTCCCCGTATCAACAGAAATATCGGGGATGGCTACAGTAGCATCCGTGTGTTCGTCGGCCTGAACGACACCGTCGTTAGTCCCTAATGAAACAGCTGAGACTGCACCGAGTGACATCCCTGTAACTGCGATGGTTACCCATTGTTTCTTAACTTTGTGCATCTTATAATGTACTTTTTTGTCCATAATAAAAAGACTCCTTTTTCCCATTTATAGCTTCATTCTAAATCATTGAAAGCTTTTTTTCAATAAGATTCGATAAATTTTCATAATTTTTAGAAAAGTCCTTTTATTACTTTAATGACATTAGTTTTAAATGAGTGTTTAGCATTATAAACATGCTCATTTTAGTGTTGTTGAGAAAAAGATAACTGACACTCTATAGATATTTAGAATGATTATTGATAAGGTACTTCTTTTAATGGGATTACAAGGAAATCTAATGAAAATTCACAAAATCCTTAAGGCACTTCTCTCAAAGCGACAAAAAATACCATCCTTACCAAACCATTAGGTCTGTTAAGATGGTGTCTTTTTTAGTCTAGCTTCTCATATAAAAACTAAATTCTAACTATCTAAGCCATTCATTACTTAGTGAGGTGTAAGGGCTTTAAATTGGGACCTATAGTGCCAGTAAGAAAGCAGAACACGAGCAACAATTCATCTTATAAAAATGGCTCAAAAGCCTATCGACCTTGCTGAAACTAAGGAAAAAAAGGAGTATAATAAAGGTGAAAAGAGTTAACCTACTTAAATACAAATAGGGGGGTAGGTGAGAAAGATGTCAGTACAACATACAAACTTCAACACAAGCCAAGATAAGGGTAAGACTGGTCAAGAGGTCATTAAGCCGGACCTCATTAAGAATAATTCTCCAGACAACAGAGTTGCTTCTATTCTCCTGTCAATTGCCTTTTATTTAGCCATAGTCTATCTTGTCTTATTCTTGCTCTTAGGTCTGTCAGATCCTTGGGGAATACTTATAATAATTTTCCTAGCACCTAGTTTGATTAGTTTTATCATTGCAACTATTTTAACAGGTATTGGTCGTAAAAAAGGTAATAAAAACTTCTTATACACAAGCATCATTTCTTATATAGCTTCTGTCCTTTTTGCTTATGACCCTGACTGGGGAGTTTTTCGATTTATACCGATTCTGTTAACTATTCTCGTAACTGTGGGAACAGTGATGTTTAAACAAGATAATGAGCAAACCAACAAATAGGAGTCCTTGTTTAAGTGGTCTCCTATTTTTATGTAGTCGTTAGTATTTCAAAAGGTTTGTTCCATTTTGAAACTATCACAACATCTCCAAATCAAAAAACACCTTCTAGCTAGAATGGTTAGCTAACATGAAGGTGTTTTTTTGTGCTTATCTAAGCATAGCAAAGACTATTACAATTCTGAAATACGAATAATCTTCGACCTATTCTTCACCTTTCTTACGTTTAGCAAGAAAGGCGAGACCTGTTGCAGTTGCCAAAGCACCAAATGCCATTGACAATGATGAGTTTTCCTCACCAGTCTTAGGAAGCGCTTGGCTACCACGTTTATGCTTAGGATCTTTCACTTCAGAAGTTGATTCTGAGGCACTTGTTGAGGCTGACTCGGAAGCACTTGTTGATGCAGAGGCTGAAAGACTCGCTGAAGTACTCAATGATGTTGAAATACTTGTTGAAGCACTTGTTCTTTCAGAGGCACTCAAGAATGCTGATGTAGAAGCTGACTCTGATACTGAAACTCTTGATGAAGCGGATTCTGATGTAGATACACTTACTGAAGTTGATACTGAGGCGGAGACTGATGCAGACAATGACGCAGATACACTTGTTGAGGCTGAAAGACTTGCTGATGTACTCAACGAAGTTGAAATACTTGTTGAAGTGCTTGTGCTTTCAGAGGCACTCAAGGATGCTGATGTAGAAGCAGATTCTGAAGTAGATGCTAAAGCTGATGTGCTCTCTGATTCTGAGGCAGACACTGAAGCTGATTCAGATGCGCTTACAGATTTTGAGACAGAGACTGAAGCAGATGTGCTTGCGCTTTGCGACTCGCTCAACGATACAGACTCACTTGTTGAAATCGAAGCACTTACTGAGGCTGATTGTGATTCAGACACAGACGCACTCGCTGAAACTGACTCTGAGGCACTTATTGATTCTGATGCGCTTGCTGAAGTCGACGCTGAGACGCTAGCCGAAGTCGATTCTGAGGCAGAAACTGAAGCGGATTCAGAGGCACTTGCTGATTCTGACGCTGAAACGCTTGATGAAGCGGATTCTGAGTTTGAAACAGACTGTGAGGCTGAAATTGACTCACTTACTGAGGCAGATTCTGAGTTTGAAACAGACTGTGAGGCTGAAATTGACTCACTTACTGAGGCAGATTCTGAGTTTGAAACAGACTGTGAGGCTGAAATTGATTCACTTACTGATGATGATTCTGAATTTGACTCGGATTGCGATGTTGATGTTGATTCGCTCTCTGAAGCTGAAACTGAGTTTGATACTGATTGTAATTCTGAGATTGAAGCACTTAATGATACAGACACTGAATTAGAGACTGATTGTGATTCTGAAACAGATACACTCAATGACGCTGACTCACTCAAGGAGGCTGATTCAGAAGCCAAAACTGATGCACTTGTGCTCTCTGATTCACTCAAGGATACAGACTCACTAGTTGAAACTGAAGCACTTAATGAAGCTGAAACTGAATTTGAGTCGGATTGTGACATTGATGTCGACTCACTCTCTGAAGCTGAAACTGAGTTTGAAATAGACTGTGATGCTGAGACAGAAGCACTTGTTGATGCAGACACTGAATTAGAGACTGATTGTAATCCTGAAACTGATGCACTCAATGACGCCGACTCACTCAAGGATGTTGAGTTAGATGTTGAAACCGATTCACTTGTTGAAATGAAGCTTGAAGCCGAGTTCGAAACAGATTCAACAGTTGAAATAATCGCAGAAATTGAAGCACTGAAAGCTTGAGACTGACTTTCAAATACAGAAGCACTTAATGAGCTCGATGTACTCAATGACACTGATTCAGAAGCCGAAACTGATGCACTTGTGCTCTGCGATTCACTCAATAATGCTGACTCACTAGCTGAAACTGATGCACTTACTGACGATGAAACTGAGTTTGACTCAGATTGTGACTCAGAGATTGACGCACTTTCTGAAGTCGAAACTGAATTTGATTCTGATTGTGAAGCTGATGTCGACTCACTCTCTGAAGCTGACTCGTAATTTGAGATTGATTGAGAGATCGATGTTGATGCACTTTCAGATGCTGATGTTGAGTTCGATTCAGACTGTGATGTTGATGTTGACGCACTTTCTGAAGCTGAGACTGAATTTGATTCCAGCTGTGATGTGCTTACTGATGCACTTACTGACGCAGAAACTGAGCTTGATTCGGATTGTGACGCTGACGTTGATTCACTTTCTGAAGCTGAAACTGAGGTTGATTCTGATTGTGATGCTGATGTTGATTCACTCTCTGAAGTTGAAACTGAATTTGATTCTGATTGTGATGTCGATGTTGACTCACTCTCCGAAGCTGAAACTGAGTTCGATTCTGATTGTGACGCTGATGTCGATTCGCTCTCTGAAGTCGAAACTGAATTCGACTCGGATTGTGAAGCTGATGTTGATTCACTCTCTGAAGTAGAAACTGAGGTTGATTCGGATTGTGACGCTGACGTTGATTCACTTTCTGAAGCTGAAACTGAGGTTGATTCTGATTGTGATGCTGATGTTGATTCACTCTCTGAAGTTGAAACTGAATTTGATTCTGATTGTGATGTCGATGTTGACTCACTCTCCGAAGCTGAAACTGAGTTCGATTCTGATTGTGACGCTGATGTCGACTTACTCTCTGATGCTGACTCTGAGTTTGACACTGATTGTGACTCACTAATTGATTCGCTTACTGAGGCTGACTCTGAGTTTGAAATAGACTGTGATTCTGATACTGATTCACTTACAGAGGCTGATTCTGAAGTTGAGGCAGATTGTGAGGCTGAAACAGATGCACTTACTGAGACTGAAACTGAGTTTGACTCGGATTGTGACGCTGATGTCGACTCACTCTCTGAAGTCGAAACTGAGTTTGATTCTGATTGTGACGCTGATGTCGATTCACTTACTGACGCTGATTCTGAATTAGAAACAGACTGTGATTCTCTTACTGAAGCACTTTCTGACGATGACTCTGAGTTTGAAACCGATTGTGATTCTGAAATTGATTCACTCGTTGAAGCTGATTCTGAAATTGAAACAGACTGTGACTCTGAAATTGAAGCACTTACTGACGCTGATTCTGAATTAGAAACAGACTGTGATTCTCTTACTGAAGCACTTTCTGACGATGACTCTGAGTTTGAAACCGATTGTGACTCAGATACTGAAGCACTCTCTGAAGCGGATTCAGAATTTGATACAGATTGTGATTCTGAAATTGATTCACTCGTTGAAGCTGACTCGGAATTTGATACAGATTGTGATTCTGAAACTGAAGCACTTGTTGAAGCTGATTCTGAGTTTGAAACTGACTGTGATTCACTTACTGAAGTACTTTCAGAGGCTGAAACTGAATTTGATTCGGATTGTGACGCTGACGTTGAGGCACTTTCTGAAGTAGAAACTGAATTTGATTCGGATTGTGATGTCGATGTTGACTCACTCTCTGAGGCTGACTCTGAGTTCGAGACTGACTGCGATTCAGATACTGACTCACTCTCTGAAGCTGACTCGTAATTTGAGATTGATTGAGAGATTGATGTTGAGGCACTTTCATATGCTGAAGTTGAGTTCGATTCAGACTGTGATGTTGATGTTGACGCACTTTCTGAAGCTGAGACTGAATTCGACTCCAACTGTGATGTTGATGTTGACACACTTACTGAGGCTGAAGTTGAGTTCGACTCAGACTGAGATGTTGACGTTGATGCACTTTCTGACGATGACTCGGAAGTTGAGGCTGATTGTGATTCTGAAATTGATTCACTTACTGACGATGATTCTGAGTTTGACTCGGATTGTGACGCTGATGTCGATTCGCTCTTTGATGCTGACTCTGAGTTTGACACTGATTGTGACTCACTAATTGATTCGCTTACTGAAGCTGACTCTGAGTTTGAAACAGACTGTGAGACTGAAATTGATTCACTTACTGACGATGATTCTGAATTAGACACTGATTGTGATTCTGAAACTGAAGCACTCGCTGAGGCTGACCCAGAATTTGAAACAGACTGTGATTCTGAAACTGAAGCACTTACTGAGGCTGAAGTTGAGTTTGACACTGATTGCGACTCAGAGATTGATTCGCTTACAGACGCGGATTCTGAAGTAGACAATGATTGTGATTCTGAAATCGACTCACTTGCAGATGCAGACTCGGAATTAGACAATGATTGTGATTCGCTTACTGATGCACTTTCTGAAGCGGACTCTGAGTTTGAAACGGATTGTGACTCAGATACTGAAGCACTCTCTGAAGCGGATTCAGAATTTGATACAGATTGTGATTCTGAAACAGACGCACTCTCTGAGGCTGACTCACTTTGTGAGACGCTTGTCTTCAAGGACTCACTCAAGGAACTTGAAACACTTGCTGATTTCTCAACACTCAATGACGCACTCTCTGAAGCGGACTCACTTTGTGAGACGCTTGTCTTCAAGGATTCACTCAAAGAACTTGAAACGCTCTCCGATTTTACGGCACTCAAAGATGTACTTGTTGAGGCTGATTGACTTTGTGAGACGCTTGTCTTCAAGGATTCACTCAAAGAACTTGAAACGCTCTCCGATTTCACGCCACTCAAAGATGTACTTGTTGAGACTGACTCACTTTGTGAGACACTCGTCTTCAAAGACTCACTCAAGGAACTTGAAACGCTCTCCGATTTCACGGCACTCAAAGACGCACTCGCTGAGGCTGATTGACTTTGTGATTTTGAAACACTCTGTTGAGCTGATAAACTCAAGGAACTTGAGATACTCTGTGACTTCACGACACTCAATGACGCACTCGTTGAAGCAGATTGACTTTGTGATTTTGAAACACTCTGTTGAGCTGATAAACTCAAGGAACTTGAGATACTTTGTGACTTCACGACACTCAATGACGCACTCGTTGAAGCAGATTGGCTTTGTGATTTTGAAACACTCTGTTGTGCTGATAAACTCAAGGAACTTGAGACACTTTTTGAAGCAACCGTGCTCAATGAAAGGCTGGTCGATGCAGACTGCTTAACGGACTCACTTCGACTTTGAGAAATTGATTCCTGCTTAGACTGACTGGCACTTTGCGACACTGACTGGCTGTGATCACTATCCGACAATTTCACCGTCACAACATTCGTCGTACTGTCTTTATAAGTAATCGTTACCGTTCCATCGCTATTAACCGTATAAGACTTAATACGGTTGGCAACCTCTGGATTCAAGGACGACACAGCCGCAATAATCTTGCTTTTATCTGCATCTGTTAATGCAGTCAGGCTGGTCACCTGAATAGTGCTTGTCGGTGCCACACCCGGCGTACGATCTGCTAAGCGTCCCTGAGCAATACGAATCTCACCCAAGCCATTTGGACGGTTCATATTTGATGCATTGTCGATAGCAGCAACATTACGTTGCCATGTGTTTCGGAAGGAATGGTAAAGATCATCTTTCAAATGAATGGTCGCTGTGATGGTTGCAGGATTGTCACTCGTTGCTGTGATATCTCCCGTAATCGGTGCAACATTACCTGTTCCATACTGGCTACTACCAAAGAAATTTCCGTTCAAGGCATTGTCATTCAAATCGGCTCTTGCAACGACTTTCATTTCTTTAAGTTTGCCACTGTCATCTGTAGCCGTGAAAGTCAAAACAGCATCATCACCAGCATAGATGGTATAGTTTTTCCCACCACCTTCGAGAGGCGTAGACTTAGGTTCCACACCATCGACAGTCAACTTGGCAGTCACTTCAGGACGAGTTCCGTCCGTTACAGCCACGGAATTGCTGGCATCTGAGTATACCGCATAATCATCATACATGATGCGAGCTTTGGCTGTTACACCACCTGTTTGTAACTTAACTGTCGGCGTCACAATCGCTTGACCCGAAGCATCTGCCACTGCTGTTCCCACTTCGTCGTCATTATTGTATAGAACGACTGTAGAACCTGGCTCAGCTCCTGTCACCGTTACAGGTGTCTGCGTGTAAGCCTTGTCTAATAATCTCGTTTCAACCGTTGGTGCTGCAAGTCGTTTCACTGGAGCCGTCACATCATTTGTGGTGTTATCTTTATAAGTAATGGTCACCACACCAGATGCTGAAACCGAATAAGATTTAAAGTCCTTTGAAGTGGCAATATTTGGGTTAGCAGTCTTAAAGGCCTCCCAAACCTTATCTTTTTCGGCTTGAGCGAGATTACTTGTGTCATTAACATAAGTCCCCGTTGTCACAGCCGTAATCGGGTTTCGAATGCCATCATTTTGTGGCAAAACCTGAATACGAAGCGTACGTGTCACTGACTGCTTAGCCGTATTAGTCACTACAAAAGAAACATTATAAATTTTCCCAGGCGTTACGACCTCTGTCTGCCCAACAGTCCCCACAATATTAAAGGCGACTGCACTATTTTTCAATGCAGAGGTCTGAGGCACGTTGATCCCATTCACACGATCACTACCAGAAGCGTAGCCAATGCTTTTAATACTATTTCGTGTAGGAATGGTTTCAACAACATTATAAGCATGATTGATGTAGTCAGAGTTATAAACAGAAATCAAGGCATTGTTAGCCGGACCTAAATTATACTGGGGTGCACGAAGGTTGCTATTAGCATCAATGCGAGAACCATTACGAGGATCACGCTGACCAGATGTCGCACGAAGCACCGCATTGGCAAGACTATTTCTAGCCTGACGAGCCTGACTAATCGTAGGAGCTACATCACCATCACGATCAGCCAGACTGACACGAATGGCACCCAAGGCTTTATCTCCCTTGAGAATAGCAACATCCGTATTTGGCAAATCAACAGCTTGAGCTTTATAGGTATAAATGTCTAAGGCTAAATCCTTGAGACGTTTTTCTTGTTCTAAACGCTCAGCATCAGCCACAACCGAGGCAGCTAGTAGCCCAGTCGCCGTATCAGATAATTTGAGATTCGTTTGCACTTCAGATGTCAAGAAAGCGTTTAACAAGGTTGACTCTGAGCTGACAAGGGACATCCCTACTTTAGTGTCGCTACTACTATCACTCTTGCTAACTGACTGAACAGATGTACTTGTACTATGCTCTGATGATTTTTCAGCTGCGCTCTCTGACAGACTATGTGAAGAAGAATCCGTCTGACTTACTGATTCCGACTTAGAAGCTAATGAAGCTGACAAGGAAGCAGAAAGCGAGGCACTCAATGACAAGGATGTCGATCTTGAAGCTAATTCAGAAGCAGAAACCGATTGGCTGCGTGATAAAGACTCACTCAAAGAAGCCTCCGAAGTCTGACTTGACGCAGTTTCTGATGACTCTTGACTATTTACTTGACTCTCTTGAACACTGGACACAGACTCCATATTTCCAAGAACAACGGAATCAGATGTAGCCAAGAAATCAGTCTTAGCTCCTGCTTCACTTTCCAAAATCGGCTGATCAGTCATTTCATCCGCATGAGCTACTTGAGTCACAACAGAACCACCTAACAAGGCCCCCGTTGCAAGCACTCCCTTAAGCACTGTCTGACCTGAAAAAGCAGGTGCATCCACCTCTACCTGCTGGCCAGCAACAGACGGTGTATCCACACCCCCTCTAAACACCTTGAAAAGACCAAAATTCGACGTCGCCGCACGAAGCCAGTGCTTCCCTGACTTAACCAATTTAAAGCGTGTCACACGATCGGTTTCACGATATTGACCTTCATTCCTTCTAAAAAACATATAAACTCCATTTATTTTTGATTAAAACACTCCTTTAAATTTTATCATAAAATTAAGCAAAAAATCTCATTTCGAGATTGCTTTCTAGCAATTAATCACTTCTTTCAGCCCCCTAAAAATACGATAATAATGGTAACCCTAAGACTTATTAAAACTATTTGTATTTTTAGAATATCCGACTAAAAAAAATCCCCTACCAATTAGGAAATCACTCTAATCGATAGGGGATATTTGATTATCTCGCTAGAAGATAATGATTAAACTTACTAAAACTTAGAAGTCTTCACTTTCTTCTTCGTCTTTCTTACGTTTAGCAAGAAAGGCGAGACCTGTTGCAGTCGACAAAGCACCAAATGCCATTGACAATGATGAGTTTTCCTCACCAGTCTTAGGAAGCGCTTGGCTACCACGTTTGTGCTTAGGATCTTTCACTTCAGAAGTTGATTCTGAGACACTCAATGAGGCAGACACTGAAGCACTTGTTGAGGCAGAGGTTGAAAGACTTGCTGAAGTACTCAATGATGTTGAAATACTTGTTGAAGCACTTGTGCTTTCAGAAGCACTCAAGAATGCTGATGTAGAAGCTGACTCTGATACTGAAGCGGATGCGCTCGCTGACGCTGACTCAGATGCTAAAGCAGATTCAGATGCGCTTACTGATTCTGAGACTGAGACTGAAGCGGATGTACTTGCTGACACTGACGCAGATGCTGATGCAGATTCTGATGCGCTTACTGATTCTGAGGCAGAGACTGAAGCGGATGCGCTCGCTGACGCTGACGCAGATGCTGATGCCGATTCAGATGCGCTTACTGATTCTGACGCTGAGATTGAAGCGGATGCGCTTGCTGAGACTGACGCAGATGCTGATGCCGATTCAGATGCGCTTGCTGATTCTGATGCAGAGACTGAAGCTGATGTGCTTGCTGATTCTGAGGCAGATGCTGACTCAGATGCACTTGCTGATTCTGATGCAGAGACTGAAGCTGATGTGCTTGCTGATTCTGAGGCAAATGCTGACTCAGATGCACTTGCTGATTCTGATGCGCTTGCTGATTCTGAGGCGGAGACTGAAGCTGATGTGCTTGCTGATTCTGAGGCAGATGCCGATTCAGATGCACTTGTTGATTCTGAGACAGAAACTGATGTGCTCGCTGATTCTGATGCAGAGACTGAAGCTGATTCAGAGGCGCTTACTGATTCTGACGTAGATACAGAAACTGATGTGCTTGTTGATTCTGACGCAGAGACTGAAGCGGATGCACTCGCTGACGCTGACACTGAAGCAGATACGCTTGATGATTCTGACGCTGATACAGAAACTGATGCGCTCGCTGACGCTGACTCAGATGCAGAAACTGATGCGCTTGCTGATTCTGATGCAGAGACTGAAGCTGATGTGCTTGCTGATTCTGACTCTGATACAGAAACTGATGCGCTTGCTGATTCTGATGCAGAGACTGAAGCTGATGTGCTTGCTGATTCTGATGCAGAGACTGAAACTGATGTGCTTGCTGATTCTGATGCAGATGCTGACTCAGATGCACTTGCTGATTCTGATGCAGATGCTGAAGCTGACTCAGATGCACTTGCTGATTCTGATGCAGATGCCGATTCAGATGCACTTGTTGATTCTGACGCAGAGACTGAGTTTGAAACAGACTGTGATTCTGAGATAGAGGCACTTGTTGATGCAGACTCAGAATTTGAAACTGATTGTGATTCACTGATTGAAGTACTTACAGATGTACTTTCAGAATTAGATACTGATTGTGAGCCTGAAACAGATGCACTCAATGACGCCGACTCACTCAATGATGCTGAATTAGATGTTGAAATCGATTCACTTGTTGAAATGAAGTTTGAAGCAGAGTTCGAAATAGACTCAACAGTTGAAATGATTGCAGAAATTGAAGCACTGAAGGCTTGAGACTGACTTTCAAATACAGAAGCACTCAAAGAGCTTGATGTACTTAATGATTCTGATTCAGAAGCCGAAACTGACGCACTTGTACTTCGAGATTCACTCAATGATGCTGACTCACTAGCTGAAATTGAAGCACTTACTGACGCTGATTCTGAAGTTGAAGCAGATTGTGATTCTGAAACTGATGCACTCTCTGATGCTGATTCTGAGTTTGAGACAGACTGTGATTCTGAAATTGATTCACTTACTGACGCTGATTCTGAGTTAGACACTGATTGTGATTCTGATACAGAAGCACTTACCGACGCTGACTCTGAGTTTGAAGCAGACTGTGATTCTGAAATTGATTCACTTACTGACGCTGATTCTGAGTTAGACACTGATTGTGATTCTGATACAGAAGCACTTACCGACGCTGACTCTGAGTTTGAAGCAGACTGTGATTCTGAAACTGATGCACTCTCTGACGATGACTCTGAGTTAGACACTGATTGTGATTCTGAAACTGAAGCACTTTCTGAAGCTGATTCTGAGTTAGACACTGATTGTGATTCTGAAACTGATTCACTTACTGATGCTGACTCTGAATTAGACACTGATTGTGATTCACTTACTGACGCACTTTCTGAGGCTGACTCTGAGTTTGATACAGACTGTGATTCAGAAATTGATTCACTTACTGACGCTGATTCTGAGTTTGAAACAGACTGTGATTCAGAAACTGATGCACTCTCTGAGGCTGATTCTGAGTTAGACACTGATTGTGATTCACTTACTGACGCACTTTCTGAGGCTGACTCTGAGTTTGAAACAGACTGTGATTCTGAGACAGACGCACTTGTTGATGCTGACTCTGAGTTAGACACTGATTGTGATTCAGATACAGACGCACTTTCTGAGGCTGACTCGGAATTAGACACTGATTGTGATTCGCTTACTGATGCACTTTCTGAAGCTGAAACTGAATTTGACTCGGATTGTGACGCTGACGTTGATTCACTTTCTGAAGTTGAAACTGAGTTTGACTCGGATTGTGACATTGATGTCGACTCACTCTCTGAAGTTGAAACTGAATTCGATTCGGATTGTGACGCTGACGTTGATTCACTTTCTGAAGTTGAAACTGAGTTTGACTCGGATTGTGACATTGATGTCGACTCACTCTCTGAAGTTGAAACTGAATTCGATTCGGATTGTGACGCTGACGTTGATTCACTTTCTGAAGTTGAAACTGAGTTTGACTCGGATTGTGAAGCTGATGTCGACTCACTTTCTGAAGTTGAAACTGAATTTGATTCTGATTGTGATGTCGATGTTGATTCACTCTCTGAAGTTGAAACTGAGTTTGATTCGGATTGTGATGTCGATGTTGATTCACTTTCTGAAGTAGAAACTGAGTTTGACTCGGATTGTGATGTTGACGTTGATTCACTTTCTGACGCTGAAACTGAATTTGATTCTGATTGTGAAGCTGATGTCGATTCACTTTCTGAAGTTGAAACTGAGTTTGACTCGGATTGTGATGTGCTTACTGATTCACTTTCTGAAGTAGAAACTGAGTTTGACTCGGATTGTGATGTCGATGTTGATTCACTTTCTGAAGTAGAAACTGAGTTTGACTCAGATTGTGAAGCTGATGTTGACTCACTCTCTGAAGTCGAAACTGAGTTTGACTCGGATTGTGATGATGATGTTGATTCACTTTCTGAAGTAGAAACTGAGTTTGACTCAGATTGTGATGCTGAAATTGAGGCACTCTCTGAGGCTGACTCTGAGTTTGACTCAGATTGTGATGCTGATGTCGATTCACTTTCTGAAGTTGAAACTGAGTTTGATTCGGATTGTGACGCTGATGTCGATTCACTCTCAGAGGTAGAAACTGAGTTTGATTCTGATTGTGAAGCTGATGTCGACGCACTTTCTGAAGCTGAGACTGAATTTGACTCCAACTGTGATGTTGATGTTGACGCACTTACTGAGGCTGATGTTGAGTTCGACTCAGACTGTGATGTTGAAGTTGATGCACTTTCTGAAGCTGAGACTGAATTTGACTCCAACTGTGACGTTGATGTTGACGCACTTACTGAGGCTGATGTTGAGTTCGACTCAGACTGTGATGTTGAAGTTGATGCACTTTCTGAAGCTGAGACTGAATTTGACTCTAACTGTGATGCGCTCACTGATGCACTTGTTGAGGCACTTTCAAAAAGACTTTCTGAAACACTCTCTGAAAGGGATGCTGATGCTTCCTCTGATTGAGAAAGAGAAGATGAGACAACCTCTGACTCAGATGCTGAAACTGATGCAGATTCTACCTTACTTGTTGATACAGATTGAGACTCTACTGTTGAAGTACTTTCTACGATGCTTTGAGATGTACTTAAAGATGCACTCGTTGTATCTGCTTCAGACTCTGACTCGATAACCTGACTACCATTAAAGAAATTAACGCTAGTCTTATCAGTCTTAGCTGCAAAAGGTGAGAATGTGAAGGATGTGTCATCACCAGTGATTTTAGCAGTCCAAGTCGATGTTAAGCCATAACCATTCTTAGCCTGAAAACCATTCATTTGGAAATTTTGTCCCCAACTGTAACCGCCATTATCCGTTGTTACTGGTGTTGTATAAGGTGAAGGTGTAGTTCTTTGAGTACCGTCTGAATTAGTAATATAAGTTGTTACACTTGTCGGAGGAGTAAGTCCTGTACCTAGAGTAAACATCGTTTGTGTTGATGTCCCTGTATTATAGATAGAATATCCAGGACTCATCTTCGAAATGTTTCCAAGGGTTGATGTTGCAGGATTAACATAGGAAACAGTGTAGACAAAATTCAGATTTGTTCTGTCATTTGTCACTTTCAATGTATAGTAAATTGGAACATTATAGTTTGAGTCTGTTCCAGTTCCTGTATAAACCTTAGTTTCACCAGTCGCTAGGTTAAGGTTTGAAGTGATAGCTGGTGTGCCATTCACTGTAGAGTTCCCATTGAAACCAGCATTTGTCAGCTTGGTCATCATGTTATCGACGGCATTACCAAGACGCTCACGCTGTTCTGCGTAAGCTGCGCTTGTTGCTGATGCCGCGATCAATGTCGTTGACTTAGTGACTTCTTCTTGAACGGTTGTAATAGCCGTTTGAATTTCAGCCTTAGCAGCTGTGTCTGTCAATTTTGCTTGATAGTTTTTAGCAATATTAACAAGCAATTCTGCTTCTGAAACGTTTTGATCCAAAACAGATTTTTCATCATCTTGGCTTGCGGTTTCTGAAGCAACTGAACTTGTTGAAGTTGCTGAATCAGAAGCTGATTCAGAGTTTGAACCACTTGTGCTTTCAGTTTGTGACTGGCTATCAGAAGTTGAGTACTCCTTGCTGAGTGATGCAGATTCAGAGATAGCTTGTGACAATTCAGCAGAAATGGATTGAGACACAGATTGTGATACTGAAACTGATGCTTCTGTGCTTGCTTGAGCATCAACTGAAGAGCTTGTAGACTCTTGGCTTGTTGATGCTACTGCTGAAGTTTCAGAAGCTGGTGCTGCACTCAATACCACTGACTCAGAGTTGACAGCCACATCTTGATTAGCAGTTACTTGACTTTCCAAAGCCGGAGTTGTCGTTTCTTCCGCTTGGGCAGTGTAAGTCGCTACTGCTCCTCCAGCCACTGCACCTGCCGCCGCAATCCCTTTAAGTAGAGCTTGCCCTGAGAGAAGCGGTGTTTTCTCTTCAACACTTTGTGCTGAAACTGATGGTGCGTCTGTCACACCTTTAACGACCTTGAAAAGTCCAAAGTTAGATGTTGCAGCACGAAGCCATTGCTTACCTGATTTAATCAATTTAAAACGAGTCACGCAATCAGTTTCGCGATATACCCCTTCGTTCCTTCTAAAAAACATATCTACTCCATTCTTGTTTTATGAATTAAAACTCACCGATAAATTTTATCATAAAATTCTTGTAAGCTCTAATATAAACTCTTATTTCCCTCAAAAAAGATTGCAAACGCTTTATGCTGTATAAATACTAAAAATGCTCATTTCATAGCATTTTCACCCACCTTACATTTTGCAAAACAAAACTTAAAGTTGTCTTAAAATTCAAAGTCTACTTCTTCCACATCTAAGATTTTAGCTTACTAAACTAAGCCTTTACTCTCTAATACTAAGCCTAAATGAGACTTAGACTAACATTTAAGACACCCTCTCTCATTTTCAAACACGACAAAAAGACACATCCCATATCGGAATGTGTCTTTTTTAGAACGAAGCTAATCGGCTTATTCTTACTTAAGAGTAGTTAGTTTTTATTAGGACTAGTCACTCATAAGTTTTAGGGGTAAGTCGAAGGAATATTATTCCTCAGTTTTTTTGCGTTTTGCCGCAAGAGCCAATCCAGATGCAGTTGCAAGCAATCCAAGAGCTGCTGTAGCTGCTACGTTAGACTCTTCACCAGTGTTTGGCAATTGTGCCATTTCTTGTGCAGGTTTAACCGGAGTAGCTTTAGCTGGAGCTTTAGGAGCTGGATCAACTGGTTTACCTGGTGTTGGTTGTTCAGGTTTACCTGGTGTTGGTGTTACTGGTTTTTCTGGAGTTGTATCGACAAGTTTGTAAACGTAAGTTACGTTCTTATCACCTTCGATAACTTTACCAGTTACTGGGTCAGTTGTTGTCAAGTGACCATCACCATCTACAGAACCTACTGGGTAGTTACCTTGTGGTACCAATTCGTAAACTTTACCATCAGCAGTAACAATTGTCTTAGGACGGTTATCAATTACTGTATCGTAATCTTTACCTACTGGTTGACCAAATTCATCTGTTACAGATTGTTTGATAGTGTTACCATTTTCATCTACATAGTGAACGTAAACATTACCCTTAGGTTGTGCTGGTTGTTCTTTGAGTTTGTAGATGTAAGTAACATCTTTACGTCCTTCTATAACTTTACCTGTTGTAGCGTCTGATGACTCAAGGTGACCTTGTCCATCAACTTTACCTACAGTGTAGTTACCTGCTGGTACCAATTCGTAAACTTTACCATCAGTTGTTGTGATAGTCTTAGGACGATTGTCTACTACTGTATCGTAGTCTTTATCGACTGGTTGATCTTTTTCATCAACAACTGAAGTCTTGATTGTGTTACCTTCAGTATCTTTATAGTGAACGTAAACGTCACCTTTCACTTCTTTGTAGACGTAAGTGATGATTGAACGTGGTTTATCAACTTTACCTTTAATTGGATCAGATGATTCAAGGTGTCCATCGCCATCAACTTTACCTACTGGGTAGTCACCTTTCGGTACGATCTTGTATGTCTTACCGTCTGGAGTCTTGATTGTCTTAGGTTTTTCACCTTCCTCAGTTGTGTTATATGGAGTATCATATGGTGAGTTTGGTGTGTCTTGACGAGGTTTCTTGATTTCTTTACCTTTTTCGTCTACGTAAGTGATGATTACGTCACCTTCTTTAGGTTTCGTTGGATCTTCTTTAAGTTTGTAGACGTAAGTTACGTTCTTATCACCTTCGATAACTTTACCTGTTGTAGCGTCATCACCTGTCCAGTGACCTTGTTCGTCGACTTGACCTACTTTGTAGTTACCTGCTGGTACCAATTCGTATGTCTTACCTTGGAATTCGATTTCTTTTGGACGGTTATCTACAACTGTATCGTAGTCTTTACCTACTGGTTGATCTTTTTCATCTGTTACAGATGCTTTGATTGTGTTACCTTCAGTGTCTACGTAGTGAACATATACATTACCCTTAGGTTGTACTGGTTGTTCTTTAAGTTTGTAGATGTAAGTAACATCTTTACGTCCTTCGATAACTTTACCTGTTGTAGCGTCTGATGACTCAAGGTGACCTTGTCCATCAACTTTACCTACAGTGTAGTTACCTGCTGGTACCAATTCGTAAACTTTACCATCAGTTGTTGTGATAGTCTTAGGACGATTGTCTACTACTGTATCGTAGTCTTTATCGACTGGTTGATCTTTTTCATCAACAACTGAAGTCTTGATTGTGTTACCTTCAGTATCTTTATAGTGAACGTAAACGTCACCTTTCACTTCTTTGTAGACGTAAGTGATGATTGAACGTGGTTTATCAACTTTACCTTTAATTGGATCAGATGATTCAAGGTGTCCATCGCCATCAACTTTACCTACTGGGTAGTCACCTTTCGGTACGATCTTGTATGTCTTACCGTCTGGAGTCTTGATTGTCTTAGGTTTTTCACCTTCCTCAGTTGTGTTATATGGAGTATCATATGGTGAGTTTGGTGTGTCTTGACGAGGTTTCTTGATTTCTTTACCTTTTTCGTCTACGTAAGTGATGATTACGTCACCTTCTTTAGGTTTCGTTGGATCTTCTTTAAGTTTGTAGACGTAAGTTACGTTCTTATCACCTTCGATAACTTTACCTGTTGTAGCGTCATCACCTGTCCAGTGACCTTGTTCGTCGACTTGACCTACTTTGTAGTTACCTGCTGGTACCAATTCGTATGTCTTACCTTCGAATTCGATTTCTTTTGGACGGTTGTCTACAACTGTATCGTAGTCTTTATCAACTGGTTGGTCTTTTTCATCTGTTACAGATGCTTTGATTGTCTTACCTTCAGTGTCTACATAGTGAACGTAAACATTACCTTTCACTTCTTTATAAACGTAAGTGATTGTTGATTTAGGTTTATCAACTTTACCTTTAATTGGATCAGATGATTCAAGGTGTCCGTCACCGTCAACTTTACCTACTGGGTAGTCACCTTTTGGTACGATCTTGTATGTCTTACCATCTGGAGTCTTGATTGTGTTAGGTTTTTCACCTTCCTCAGTTGTGTTATAAGGAGTGTCATATGGTGAGTTTGGTGTGTCTTGACGTGGTTTTTGGATTTCTTTACCATCATTCTCACGGATGTAAGTAATGATTACTTCACCAACTTTAGGAGTTTCACTTTCAGACATTGATTCAGAAATTGAAGCTGATGTAGATTCTGAGCTTGAAAGTGATTCTGAAACTGAAGTTGAAGTTGATGTAGATTCTGAAAGGCTAGCAGATGCTGAGTAAGATTCAGAAGCTGATACTGATTCAGATACAGAAGTTGATTCTGAAGAGCTTGCTGATTCTGATGCAGATACTGAAGCTGATGTGCTTGCTGATTCTGATGCAGATGCTGACTCAGATGCACTTGCTGATTCTGATGCAGATGCTGACTCTGATGCACTTGCTGATTCTGATGCAGATGCTGACTCTGATGCGCTTGCTGATTCTGATGCAGATGCTGACTCTGATGCACTTGCTGATTCTGATGCAGATGCTGACTCTGATGCACTTGCTGATTCTGATGCAGACGCTGACTCTGATGCACTTGCTGATTCTGATGTAGATGCTGACTCAGAAGAAGATGTTGATTCAGATTCTGAGTTATTTGTAACAATTGAAGTTGACTCAGAGAGTGAAAGTGAAACTGAGATAGATTCTGAAGTTGAAACTGACTCAGATGCACTTGCTGATTCTGACGCAGATGCTGACTCTGATGCGCTTGCTGATTCTGATGCAGATGCTGACTCTGATGCGCTTGCTGATTCTGACGCAGATGCTGACTCTGATGCGCTTACTGATTCTGATGCAGATGCTGACTCTGATGCGCTTGCTGATTCTGACGCAGACGCTGAAGCTGATGTGCTTGCTGATTCTGATGCAGATACTGAAGCTGATGCAGATTCAGACGCACTTACTGATTCTGACGCAGACGCTGACTCTGATGCACTTGCTGATTCTGATGCAGATGCTGACTCAGATGCGCTTGCTGATTCTGATGCAGATGCTGACTTAGACGCACTTGCTGATTCTGATTGTGATACAGATTGTGACTTAGACACTACTTCTGATTCTGATTGTGATACAGATTGTGACTTAGACACTACTTCTGATTCTGATACAGATTGTGACTTAGACGCTACTTCTGATTCTGATTGTGACACTGATTGTGATTTAGAAACCACTTCTGATTCTGATTGTGACACTGATTGTGATTTAGAAACCACTTCTGATTCTGATTGTGACACTGATTGTGATTTAGAAACCACTTCTGATTCTGATACAGATTGTGATTTAGAAACCACTTCTGATTCTGATTGTGACACTGATTGTGATTTAG